>Ga0187833_10000591_pt1 | contig 42099 bp, 58 predicted proteins | sample ETNtaG_37_FD_167968 | JGI IMG/M metagenome (GOLD analysis project Ga0187833, IMG submission 167968) | Marine microbial and viral communities from oxygen minimum zone, Eastern Pacific Ocean - ETNP2014_SV_400_PacBio MetaG (Illumina Assembly) | ecosystem: Environmental > Aquatic > Marine > Hypoxic...
GTATGAGATTAGAGATTGTAAAGGATGGACAGGTATTTTTTGATGAAAATATTGAAAATAAGGTAAAAAGAGGAACTTCAAGAACTGAGATTGTTCTTGGAGAAATGCATAAAAATTCTTTGATTGTAAAATCTATAGGCTATGAAAAAAGATTAAGTAATTTAAGAGAAGAGAGTCCTGAATGGTATAATCTTTATCTTGAAAAACTGAAAAATGATGAACAGTTAGGATTTGCTAATGGAGAAAAAATTGTTTCTAGAGATATATTTAGTGATGTTAAAGGCAAAATAGGAGAGCTTGAAAATAAATTAGAACGAGATTCAAAAAATACGCAATACAAAATACTGTTGGCACAATATTATAAACATGCAGGGGATATTGTAATTAATGATATGAGTAATTCTAAAATTCGACATATTGAAATGGTCGAGGTTAATGAAGATGGTGAAAGAGTGAAAAGACATATTGTTTTTAGTGGAGATTTAAGTAAGAAACTTGCTGTAGGAGAATATAAACAAATTGAAGGCAAGGAATTTTTAGATTTAGAATATGGTTCTCACTTTGGAGATAATGATAAAACATTAGGAAAATATTTTGATGCTCTTGAATATTATAAAAAAGCAAGAGACCTGGGAATTTATTCTCCAGAAGAATTTAAATTGAAAGAAATTGATGCAGCGATTGCTGGAGGTAATTATTTTGAAGCCACAAAACGTGCAAGGGAATTAATAAAGAGTAATCCTTCAGATCTTAAATTAAAATCTCAAGCATATTCCAAACTTGGAGCTAGTTTGTTTTATTCGAATGCTGATTTGATAGAAGCTCAGAATGCAATGAGAGTTGCGATTGGATTGGACCCTCATAATGCAGGTGCATTACGTATTAAGAATTCATTTGATCATGCTCAACTTTCTGCAATAAGGGGCATAGCTTCAAGTGGGCCAAGACAATCAATGAATGAATTGAAAGTATTAACAGGGGATTTGGGAGGGAGTAATTGGCAATGGTTGGCAGATGTTGGAACAATAGTTGGAAGTCCTTGGACAACTAGTCATGTAACTGGTAGTTTTGATGAATATTTAGATAGGGCAGGATCTAATATAGATAGAGCGCAATTAGTTGGATTGGCGGGTGAACAAATGAGTCTTTTAGTAGAAAATGGCATATCCATAGAAGATTATAGAAGGGGAGAGATTTATGATTTAGAGGGATTAAATGAAGATCGTTTTTCAAATAAATTCTTGGCAGTTTATTCTTCAAATGGTTACGATGATCTTATTCCTGTTGAAACTATGGCAGATATATTTAGTAGTGAAAAATATCAAACTGCTTCTCAAAGTGAAAGAAAAGATGTTATGTTAAATTTGATGAGAAATAAGGGTTATAATATTAATAATCCTGAATTACAACGTAGATTTTTTGATACTCAAAAACAGATGGCTTTAATACAAACTCTAACTGATGGGCAAAAGAAAGATGGAACTCTTAGTTCATTAATGTATCCTATAGGATTTGTTCCTCCTAGTAGAATAGGCGATGCAGTTGAAATAGACCCTACAAAATATGTGAGGCTTTATGCTAAAGATAATTTACTTAATCCTTTAAACTTTGTAGGTGCTGGTTTTGCTGCAAAAGGGGCAAGTATTCCTGTAAGAGAAGGTTTAAAATTAAGTTTAAAACAAGGGTTGAGGTCTGGTTTAAAAAATACTATAAAGGCGTGGGGATCAATTTCAGGTAACCAATTAGCAAGGGCGTATGCTACAGAAATAGCAATAGATGCTACTATTAGTCTTGGATTAGAGGGTTTGGCAGGAATAGACCCTGATCTTGCAAAAACTATTGGTTTAGGGGCAGGAATTCTTGGAGTTAGCACTGTTGCTGGAGGTACAATTAAACAATTAGCAGATACTAAAGGAGTAAAGGTATTTAGTGATTTATCTGGAAGTGATTTTTTTGTTAAATCTGCAGATGATTTGAATAATTTTAAAGCAATACATGGAGGAGATATATTTGGAGAGGCAGGAGAGAAATTTTTGATTTCAAAAATAGATGGGAAAGATGTAAAAATAGCATTGAGAAATAATTTTGAAAATTTGTATGAAACTAATTTGTTAAATAGATTACATGTTCTTGGAAATAGTGCTCTTGTAAGGGATAATCAAAAAACTTTAGAAGATATAGTATCTGGAAATAAAAATTCTGGAGAAACTTCTCTAGAGCCAGGTCCTGGAAGATTTGCAGAAGTTGAAAGTAAGATTACAACTGAGGGAAATGCTCTTCATTATCAAAATAAGGAAGGGACTGCAGTTCCATTAGCACCATTAGATGAAATTCCTGAATTTAGTGTAAATGGTATGATTGACCATTTAGGGAAGGAGTATCATGCTAATAAAAAGACATTAGATCTTGTAGCAGAAAATGTTAGGCATGTGTCTTCTGAAGAATTAGTCCATAATTTACAGAAGTCTGCAAAGAACTTAGATGAAATTCTTGAAGGAGATTCTTATATTCTTGTTTTGAATAACCCAGGAAGATCTCATCAATGGGCCTATGAGTTGGCTTTAGATAAGATGGGCCGGAAACCAGAGGATATATTAGTTATTAGCTCAAGCAAACAAAGTGATTCTATGATAAAAAAACTTGAAGAAGGACAAAGAAACTTTGTTATATTTGATGATATTTCCTATTCTGGTACTCAATTAACTACTACAGAATTTGGAGAATTTATCCCTTCTATTGCTGAGAAATGGCGCCAAGATTCTCAAGGACATAGATCTATAGCAGAAATAAATGGTGATCCTATTAATTATTTTGCAGTTACTGCCTTTGCTACGGATATAGCTCAAAATGGATTTAAACAATTAAATACTAAATATATAGATTCCGGAATTCATAGTCATTTACTTAGGGGAGAAAGAATTCTCAATATAAATGATTTGCTTACTCTTAAACAATTGGATGAACTTCAGTTATCTGGAATTCAGCTAATGCCTGCTCAAACTTTGGTATATCATTCAGCAAAGGTTCCAGATAGTCTATCTCTTCCAAGGTTTATTTCAGAAAATATTTATATTAGAGGAACAGATACCCCCTATTTTCAAAAATTAAATAAGAATACAATTTATAATAGAGAAGGTTCAAATTTTAGAAAAAGATGGGATAATAGGATTAAATCTCCAGAGTCTTATTTAGAAAAGTCTCGTTTGGAAATAGAATTTGAAAAAGCTTTTTTAGACCAATAAAATGTTATTTGGTTATTTTATCGTATAATTTTTTACTAGTTTCAAAAAGTAACTCCCTATTTTCTAATCCTCTAAAAAATCTTAAAGGAATTTTATCTATCCCAACATAAGAACCAACAATTCCTCCAGCAATACTTGCAATAGAATCTGAGTCTCCATTAGTATTTGCAGCCATTACAACAGTTTTATCGAAATCTAAGTCTCCTTTCATAACACAATATTGGGCTAATGCTACTGCCTCGTCTCCTTTCCATCCTTCACCTATCAGATTGAGAGCTGTATCAGTTGGATAATCATAATATCTTTCAATATCTTTAAGTTTATTTGTAAATTGTTCACTTATTCCTTCAGTAAATTTTATTAAAGAATCTAAATCTCTTGGGTCTTCACCATTTATACTTTTAGCTACAAGATAAGCATTTGCAATAGCAGAAGCTACTGCTACAGGATGATTATGGGTTATAATAGAAGAATTTTTAGCAACTTCTTTTAATTTATCAAATTTTTTATTATAAACAATACCTATTGGAGCAGCTCTCATTGCAGACCCACATCCATATGAATCTAATCCACTTTGAGTCCAATGCATTCCTTTTTCTAAGTTTCCTACTCCCCCCATACATGTAAATCCTGGAGCTCTGTTATTTTCTGGAGAATTCTTCCATTTAATAAAATTTTTAGTCATGTTGCCCATTATTTCTTCAGCATGATCTGTTTTAGATTCTAGTAATGAATTTGCAACTGCAAGAGTCATTTGAGTATCATCACTATAAAGTCCTTCCTTTACATTATTTGAGTTAAAAGGATAATTCATTATTCCTTCTTCTCCATATTGACTTTTTATAGAATCTCTTGATAAAAATTCTACAGGATATCCTAGAGCATCGCCTATTGCAAGGCCAAAAACTGTTCCCTGTATTTTCTTAAATAGTTCGATATTTCCCATATCTAAGAGATGTTAAAGAGCTTTAAAAGCCTTTCTATTTGTTATTACTATATAGTTAAAAATGTCTTTATTTTAGTAGGCTAATTATTTATATAATCTAAATTATTAATGAGATTATGAAAAGAAGAGTTGATAGAACCTATTTAGGTTCGATAGTGTTGGGTTTAAATGATGCGTTGGTGGAGTTGACAGGGGCGCTTGCTGGTTTGACTTTGGCGTTTCAGAATTCTCAGATAATTATCGTTAGTGGGTTTATTACTGGATTTGCTGCTTCGTTGTCTATGGCTGCTTCGGAGTATTTGTCTACTAAAGCTGAGGATATGGCCAAGAAAACTAAGGTAAGAGGTAAGAGAGCTAAGACTGCAGCTTTTTATACTGGAGTTGCCTATTTGTTGACGGTTTTGTTTTTATTGTTTCCTTATTTGATTTTGGATAATGTTTATTATGCTCTTATTTGGGCGTTGATTAATTCGGTTATTGTGATACTTGGATTTACTTATTATGTTTCTATTGAGAAAGGGGAGGGGTTTTGGCATAGGTTTATTGAGATGGTTTTGATTAGCCTTGGTGTTGCGGTTATATCGTTTGGGTTGGGGTGGGTTTTGAGGGTTTGGGTGATGGGGGGTTAGGCATTTGGGGAGTTAGGATGGATATTATATATTCTAAACATTGGATACGAAAACAAAATAATAAAAAGAAGGGAATAACTGATGAGGCTATTGAATATGTTCTACATAGTTCTTTAATCTTGAGAGATAAAGATTGGGATGATGTTTTTAATGCGATTGCTAGAGTGATGCCTTCGGGAAGAACCTTGAAAGTTGTTTACAAAAAGGAAAATCAAAAGATATTTATAGTTACAGCGTATTGGTTAGATTAGAATGAAAGAAACTTGGTATGATGAAGAATCTGATATATTGAACATTAACCTTAGTGACAAGGAGTATGATAAGAGTATGGAGTTATCAAATGGGATGGTTTTAGATTTAGCTGAAGATGGAAGTATAGTTTCTATTGAGGTATTGAATGCTAGTAAGGTTTTTTCTGGGGATGCTCGGAAGGTTATTGAAATGGCTGAGAGTGTTTAGATATCTAAATTTTCTTTGACTTTAGACGCAAGTTCTTTTATTTCTTCGTTAGTTGCTTCTTTTCCACCTTGGATTTTTAATCCTGTTCCATAAGTTGGGAATAATTTAATATGGGTGTGAGGTATTTCAAATCCTTCAACAACGAGGCAAGTTCTTTTTGGATTTAGAGCTTTGTCTATAGCTTTTACAGTTTTTTTAGCTATAGAGAATAAATGGTTGTAGGTTGTTTCGTCAAGATCAAAAGCGTACCCTATGTGTTCTTTTGAGATAACAAGACATTGGCCTTTCATTGCTGGGAATTTATCTGGAATGACGATGCAGTTGTTGTCCTCGTGGATTATTTCTGAAGGTATGTCTTTGTTTATTATTTTACAGAAGATGCAGTTTGAATTATTTGTTGACATAAAAGTTAAAAGAATTAATTGTTTTTAAGTTTTATTATATGGTTCCTTTATATAATGGTATAGTAATATTTAAATAATCTTGTTTCTTTTTTATGCAATGAGGATTAAATTGAAGAAACCTCGAGAATTTTTTGATCGAGTAATGAAGAATGAGAAAGCAAGTTTAAGGCAGTTATCAAAACAATTGGGAATAAATTATTCTAATCTTAAACACTATCGTCGGGGAGATAGAACAATTCCTACAGAAATTTTCTCTAAGTTCTCTAATATTAATAAATTAAGTGCTATTGAAAAACTAGATGATAATTGGGGTGCTGTAAAAGCTGGTAAGATATCTGCTGAAAAGAATGATATGAAGAAAAGGATGAGTAATGTTAGGAGTTATAGAAAAATTGTAGAAATTAAGATTAAGATTAATGAGTTTTTTTGTGAATTTTATGGAGCTTTGTTGGGTGATGGTTGTATATCAAAATTTAAGGATTACGAGGGCAAGATGAGATGGATCATTCAATTAAGTGGAAATAAAACTTTAGATTCTGAATATTGGAAATATCTTCAAAATGGACTTAGGGAAGAATATGGAATGTATAGCTATTACTATGAGTATAAAAATAGAAATGTTTGTGTTCTTGTTATAAAAAATAAGAACTTTTCTTTAAATTTGAATAAGGACTTTGGATTTCCTATTGGTGTGAAATATAAGAACCTTAGAATTTCTGGTAAACTTATGGAATTGGATTGGATTTTTAAGAGAATGGTTGTTAGGGGATTGTTTGATACTGATGGATCAATTTATGCTAAGAAAAATGAAGATTATAGATATCCGATTATTAGTATTAGTTCTAAATCTAGTAAATTTTTAAATCAAATAAAAAATTTGTTGAGGGGTGAAGGGTATCCTGCTTATGTTTTTGGAAGTAACGTTGCAGTAAGGGGGATTAAAGTTGTAGATAGATGGTTTGATGATATTGGAAGTTCTAATAGGAGAAATCTAGATAAGTACAAATATCTTAAAAATAATAAATGCTTGCCACCAAATATTGCGGGCTTATAGTTTAATGGTAAAATTTTCGGCTGGCAGTCGAGAGATCTGGGTTCGATTCACGGCAGGTCCATTTTATTTAGCCCTAGTCTCAACTTTCTTTCCAGCTTCTTCGAAAGTTATTTCTTGGTTGATTAGTTTTCTTAGGGTTTCTTTTAGTTGGTTGGTTTTTACTCGGATTTGTTCTTCAGAATTTCTATCTCTTATTGTGACTAGTTTATTATCTATGGAATCATAGTCTATAGTTATAGCATAGGGTGTTCCAACGGTGGCGCTTCTTAGATATCTCTTACCAATACTTCCAGATATGTCGTAATCGACAATATAATCTTTTTGTAAATCGTTTTTTATTTTTTCTGAAATTTCCAATAGTTTTGGTTTCTTAGCTAAAGGGAATATCGAAATATCAATAGGAGACATGTGATAAGGTATTTTAAACATGGTCTTACCTTCTTCTTCTGACTTTTTTTCATAGAAAATATCTATTAATGCAAATGTAGGTCTATCTGTTCCGAAGGCTATCTCTAAAACGTGTGGAGTGAATGTTGTGCCGTCTTCTCTTTTCGCTTCTAGTTTTTCATTCGAGAACTTTGAATGTTGTTTTAAATCGTAATCTGTTCTATTGTGGACACCGCAAACTTCTGTCCATCCATAATTATTTAGTTTTACTTCTATATCCCATGCATCGTCTGCGTAGAATGCTTTTTCATCTGGATGGTGTTGTCTTAACCTAATACGATTTTCTGTAATTCCAAAATTTCTGAATTGAGTGTATGCTAGCCATATACACCAGCCATATGCTTGACTTTTGATGAATCCTTTTTTGAGAGCTTCTTCTAGTGTTAGGGAGATTGGTTCTTTATTATCATCTTGGTTTTTATAGTTCCAAAAAGGGAGTTTAGTATCTTTTATTTTTTCATAGGGTTCCCAATCGTTTTTTGTTTTTGGATCAACAAATATTTGACCTTCGGCTTGAGTAAATTCTCTTCCTCGGAGTACATTTTGTCTAGGAGAAATTTCATTTCTATAGGCTTTTCCAATTTGGAAAACTCCTAGAGGGAATTTTTTTCTGAAAAAATTGTAGAATCTTAGATATGGTAGGTAGGTTACTGTGGCTGTTTCTGGTCTTAGTGCCGAATCTTCTCCAGCCACTTTAGTTTTCATCATTAGACTTTGTTTTTCTATGTTGTTTTCGAAAATTCCCTTACAATTTGGACATTTAATATTTTTTTCTAATATAAAATCTAAAATTTTCTTATCCGAGAACGCGTCTGCAGCAACATCGTGTTTTTCTTCGATTATTTTATCTGCTCTAAAAATTGAGTTACATTTTGAACATTTAATTATTCTATCGCTAAATGTTTCTAAATGCCCTGAGGCTTTCCATACTATGTCAGGTAATACTGTTGGGCCTTCTAGTTCTCTTAATCCATTGGCGTTAAATATTTTTCTAACACTGTTCTCGACTTTGTTTTTAAGAAGTTTTCCTATCGGCCCATATGTATAAAATCCTGCTATCCCTCCATAAATTTCTGGTTCTGGACCCCAAATTAAACCTTGTTCTTGGATAAAGCTAGAAAAGTCGTTTTTATCTTCATCGTTCCAGTCTTTGTTCAGGTCATCTTGATGGTTTATTTCTTTGTCTTGAGTTTCATTTTTTTGGTTTTTGTCGTTGTCCATTTTTTCTTGGATTTCTTTTGCTTTGATTTCTGCTTGTTCTAGGTTTTTACCTAGATAGGCTATTGATTTACTTTTTATTTTATTACCTTCTCTGGTGGATTGTTGTAAGTAGTAATAGTCTTTTCCGGAGATTTTTTTCTTTACTATGAATGACATGGTTTAATGTGAGGTTAGTGGGTTATAAATTTACCTACTACAGAAATAATATTACCGTGAGTAGGATTCGGTTAGTTTTTCAATTGATTCTACTTGATCATAATCTATGGTTGAATGAATTCCTTCTTTAGTTTTAATTAGAAACCAAGATTCATATAATTGGCTTCTTGTAATTAAATTGCCAATTAGAGTTCTTGATTGAGGATTGCTAGATTCGGATTTGTGTTTTACTGGACGAAAAATTGGAATTTGATTTGTTCTTTTAATTGTGCCTTCAAACAATTTGAATACGAGGCCTTCATTTAGAATAACTCTATAAACTCCATCTCCTTGTTCTTGAATTTGGTCTGCAATACTTGTCATATATTTGTTATTTATTAATTGTTTAAATGTATTTCTATTATTAAGTATACTAAACATTTTTATAATTAATTAGATAGTTGTTAAGATGAAAAAGAGTGTTGGTAGTAATGGTGAGGGTATTTTAAAGAGTTGGTTGAAGCTTTTGTTTTTTTTGTATTTGTTTGTGTTGTCTATTGGGATGATTAAGAAGGCGAGTGGGGTTTTTGCGCCGAGTATTAAGGGGTATTTGTTTGGGAATGTTGGGCCGTTGAAGGCTGTGTCTTTGGGGTGGTTTAGTACGGCGATTGCGCAGTCTTCGGGGGCGGTGAGTTCGGTGGTGATTACGTTTACTGGGAATAGTATAATTGATTTGCCTACGGCGATTTATATTTTGGTTGGGGCCTCGCTTGGGACTACGATTACTGCGTTGATTATTAGTTTGGTTACTGTTAGTAGTAAGAGGAAAGATTTTCGGCATGGGTTTGAGATAGGACTTTGTTATGCAATTTACAGTGCTATACTTATTTTTGTCGTTTTGGTTTTGGAGTATTTTTTTAGTTTGTTTTCTATGGTTTCGTTGTTTTTGGCGGAGGAGTTGCAGGGTCGGGTTAGGTATTTGCAGATTCCCGATTTGATTGGGATTATTACTGACCCTTTGGTTGGTCCGTTGTTTGAGAGGTTTAATTCTTTATTATTGTTTTTAGGTTCGTTTATTGTTTTGATTTTTACTTTGAGATTTATTGGGAGTTCGATAGTTGATGTGCTTGGTGGAGAGGATGAATCTAGGAAGTTTATTAATCGGCATTTTGATTCGAAGATTAAGGCTTACTTTTTAGGGGTTGTATTAACTGCTATTGTTTTTTCTTCAAGTATTACAATTGGGTTGTTGGTTCCTTTGGCAGTTGCTCGTCTTATTGGGTTGCGTCGGTCGATTCCTTTTATTTTGGGGGCTGATTTGGGTACTTTTTCCGATACTTTATTGGTTGCTTTGATAGTTGGGAAGACTAGTGCGATTGCTGCGGCTTTTGCTTATGCATTGTTTGCGATCGCGGGGGCTTTGATATTTTTGCCTAATACCGATTGGTTGTATAAGATGACTAAGTATGTTTCTAAGAGGTTGATTCATATTTCTAGGAAGAAGGCGTTTTATTTGTTGGTGTTGTTTTTGCTTTTGCCTTTGGGGGTTATTTTGGTTTTTTGAGTGAAGAGAGGCTGGATAGACAATAAATGTTTTGACAAGCTTTTTATAACTGAAACTTTTTCTTTATCTAATGTATAAAATAATTACAAAAAGTAGGAAAGCAGAAAAACAGTTTTATCAGTATGTTGATGACAAATTATCTGAAAAATTAGATGTACTAAGAGAAAATCCAAGAGGAAAACTTGGAGCTCATAAATTAAAAGGTAAATATAAGGGATTATGGAGTTGTTGGTTAGCTTCAAATCTCAGAATGGTATATGAAATTGATGATGTGAATGAAGAAATTGTTGTATTCTCAGTTGGTTCACACAAAGTATATTAATATTTTAATTCCCAGCCCTTAACCCCTTCTCTTTTTGCCTGTCCACTCTCTTCTATTGCTTCTCTCATTTCCTTATTGCTATAAATCTCTATTTCTTCCTTAAAAGCTTCGTACACTTCTGCAGGTATAGGTATCATTTTTTGTTTCATGTAGTATGGAGTAAGGAGAGGTATTTATAATTATTGGTTTTGTTAAAGTTCCTTTGAGGGGAACTTTGAAGTAGGGACCGACAAACTTCACTTCGTTCAGTTTCTCGGGCCAGCTTATATATTTGCTTTGAGCAAATATATTAAGCAGGGACCGGGAATTACAGGTTTTAGGTAAAATTAAGTGGTTGCTATTCGCTAGATGGTAATCTAATTATATGCCCCCAATAAACATCTCCATTTGTAGTTAAATCTTTTAAAGCTTGAGCATAATCTGGCACTCTACAGTGTCCTTGGAAAATTTGATATATTTCCGAATTGGTTTTACCAATGTTAGGAATGCTAGTTGGTAAATGGGAGAAAGTTTCTTTGGCTAGGGAAAGATTTGTTCTATCAATTAATATATGATCTATATCTTCGGGCGCGATACTATGCAATACTAGATCTTCATCATGATTATTATCTGTTCTTTGATTAATATTTAATTTATCTGGTCTAACTAGCAATAATGCAGAATCTTTCATTCTTTTTTCTAATTCATATTTTGGGAGATGCTCTGCTCTGTTAATAGCTTCTCCTTGTTTTTCTAAAGCAACACTAAAAAAACCATTTCTACCCTAGAATGTTTCATTTATGTTGTCTTTTGAAACTAAATACCCTCTAATATTCCTTAGTTCTTCAATATCATTAAATTCAGGGTCAAAATGTCCATCACAAAAGTCTCCCGGTGTTGAAGATCCATCTATCGGGATATTTTCTCCAATTAATTCTGCGAGAGTTTTTATTCCAAGTTCGGCATAAGATCTTAATCTCTCACTTATAGGGTTTAATGTTTGAATCATTTTTCATACCTTATTTATGTTATGTCGAATCAAAACAACTATATAAACCTTACTATTTGTAACTACTAAATAATAATAACAAGCAGGCCCTCAGGAATCTCACTTCGTTCCATTCTTGGTTCCTGCTAAAGTTCCCTTGATGGGAACTTTGAAGCAGGGACCGGGAATCGAACCCGGGCAAACCGGATCTGCAGTCCGGCGCAATACCATTATGCGATCCCTGCGTAGATTTCTGAAGAAGTGTGTGTTTTTAAATTTAGTTGTTGGTAGATTAATCTAAGTAATCAAACCTTGATTCTATGGCAGATCTTGCTTTGACTTCCTGACATTTTTTAAGATAATCTTCTTTAGCTGCTAATAGTCTAGCGTCTAATCTTCTAAGATCTTCTGGAGTTTTTATTATAGGGTCTTTTGGAACTGATCCTGGAAGGTGGTCTTCCCATTCTGCACCTAATCCTATTGTGTAGGTCATGTTTTAGTTAAGTGTTGGAAATATAAAAACTTTTTGGAGATAAAAATGCCCCTGACAGGACTCGAACCTGCAACTTCTTCCTTAGAAGGGAAGCACTCTATCCGATTGAGCTACAAGGGCTTACATCTTAAAATCAACTATTTTGTTTATAAAACTTTCTACTAATGATTGTGTTGGCGTTTATTGGAATTATTTTTTAGTAGTTATGAGTCCGGAGCCGGGGTTGGTTTTGTTTGTTTGAACGTTTTTTCTATGGCTTCTGAAAATGAAGAAGATGCCTATCCCGATGAAGATTATAAATAGGAGGTAGCCTAGTCCTTTTCCTTTTGAGATGTTGAAAACGGTATTGCCTGTAGTGGTTGTTTTTCCTAGGATGATTGATCTTTTTATTGAGTTGTCTAAATTGTTTGGGAGTGCTACGTATACTTGATGTATTCCTATCGGATCGTCTGGGAGTTTTAGTAGGATTTCTCTTTCAATTAGGTTTTCTTGATTGATTGAGAATATATCTATTGTTCTTGTGACTTCGATTTCGTCTGGGTTTAAGATCCACAATTCTACGTTGATGTTATTTCCGATAAAGTTTTTATTATTGAAGACGTATTTTACTTTTACTCCTTCTTTTACTTGTTTAAGGTTTTTTATTCTAATTATTTCTAAATTTTCTATTACAATTATCTGGAACTCTTTGGATTTGGAGAGTTGGTCGCAGATTACTTCGATTTCTGAGGGATAGCTTTGAGGGATTGTTCCTTTGGGAATGGTTATTCCTAGTTGGAAGTTTGTTCCCTCTTTGCTCGGAATTGTTTGAGTTTGAGAAGATGAGATCCAAGGGCCGTTAGTTAGTACTTGGCAGTTGGTTAGTTCTTCTTCACCGTTATTTGTGATTTCTAATGAGATTATTTTCTTGTCTGCTATTCTTGTGATTATTTCTTCTATGTCAGGGATTTCTAGGATTTCTTTTGGTTCTTCATTGTCGATATTAAATCCAGATATTACGCTTCCTAGAATTGAGGTATTGATGAATAAAAATCCAAAGATTCCTAAGAAGACAAGTGTTATTCCAAGTCGGTTTAATAATCTGTCGCCCATTTTGGTATTGTTAGGTAATGAGGGGTTTTAAATATTTGTTTGGGGTTGGTTTGATAGTTTATTGATAAGTTATTTAAAGCAAATTAACTAGTTGTTTGTATGGTAAGAGTGGATTTTTTGGGTACTGGGCAGGCTATTCCTACTGCGAGTCGGAATCATAGTGCTGTTTTGTTGAGTTATAAGAATGAGAATATTTTGGTGGATTGTGGGGAGGGGACGCAGAGGCAGTTTAGGAAGGCTAAGATAAATCCCGGGAAGGTTACTCGGTTGTTGATTACGCATTGGCATGGGGATCATGTTCTTGGAATTCCGGGGTTGATTCAGACTCTTGCGTTGAGTAAGTATAATAAGACTCTTTATATTTATGGTCCGAAGGGGACGAAGAAGTTTATTAATGAAATTATTGGGATTTTTGTTCAAGTGCTTAAAATTAAGATTGAGGTTAAGGAAGTTGATGGGAAGTTTTTTGAGAATGATGATTTTAGTCTTACGGCAGAGAAGTTGGATCATGGGATTCCTAGTAATGGGTATGCGTTTGTTGAAAAGGATAAGAATCGACTTGATAAAGCTAAGTTGAAGAAGGCTTTGAAGGGGTTGAAGATGGGGAAGAAAGATGAAGTTAAGTTGGGGAAGTTGAGGTCGGGGAAGGATGTTGTTATTGATGGGAAGAAGATTAAGAGTAAGGGTTTGGTTTATTCGCAGAAGGGGAAGAAGATTAGTTTTATTTTTGATACTGGGAAATGTAGCGGGGCTTCGAAACTTGCTAAGGATTCTGATCTTGCTGTAATGGAATCGACTTATTCTAATGATGAGGTTGAACTTGCTGGGAAGTATCATCATTTGACTACTAGTATGGCTGCGGAGATTGCTAAAAAGGCGGGGGTTAAGGAGTTGGTGTTGACACATATTTCGCAGAGGTTTGAGTATAAGGAGAAGAAGTTGCTTAAGGAAGCTCGGGAAGTTTTTAAGAATACTAGGATTGCTAGGGATTTGATGACGGTTGAGGTTTAGATTTTACAAACTTACCAGTACTTCTGATATATCAGAACAAGATCCGTGCCAATCTAAATAGGAAAAGGCTCAATCTTGGTTATCTTATTATTTTATACTATTCTTTTGCGATGCTGGCGGGAGAGATGAAGATTACGGTGTCGCCTCTTAAGAAGGTTAAGCCGAAGCTTCGTTTACTTTCTCCGTCAACAATTTCTCTTGCGTTGTCTAACACGGTGTTGATGTGTATGTCGAACGCAAGAAGAGTGCCGACCATTTGACGGTTGTTCTTCAATTGCACGAGGACTTCTTTCCCCTTAGAATTGTTTAACACGTCTAGCGGTCGTTCTATTCCGTTAACCATGTAATGGGTTTGGCTATTATGTTTTTAAAGGTTTGGGTGGGATTTTTCTTACTCTTTAGTTATTTGTAATATTTTTTTAATTTCTTAATTAATTGTTTTAACTTATTATTTTTTATCGCTATCTTTGCTTCCTTGATTATTTGTTGTAGATAATGGAGGTTATGGTATGAGGCTAATGCCTTTCCAGTTGGTTCTTGTTCTTTTAATAGGAAACGTATGTATGATCTTGTGTAGGTTTTGCAGACGAAGCAGTTGCAGTTTTTGTCGATTGGTAGTTTGCTGAATTCGTGTTTTTTGTTTAGGAGTTTTAGTTTGCCTTGGGATGTGAATAGGGTTCCGCGTCTTGCATTTTGGGTTGGTAGTCTTGAGTCGAAGCAGTCGCATCCTAGGGCTATTGCTTCTAAGATTTCTAGAGGGTCGCCGATTCCCATTAGGTAGAGGGGTTTGTTTTCGGATAAGAGTTGTTTGTGGAGTTTGATTATATTTTGTTCTTCTTGTTTGGTTTCTCCTAGGCCGAAGCCTCCAATTGAGTGGCCGTCGAAGTTTAGGTTTAGATGGTTGGTTATTGAGATTGTTCTTAGGTCTTTGTACTTGCCTCCTTGGGTTATTCCGAAGAGGAGTTGTCTTTTGTTTTTGGGTAGGGATTTTTGTAGTTTGTCGTGTTCGTTTTTGCATCTTTGGGCCCATAGGCTGGTTTTTTCTACGGCTATTTTGATTTGATCTTTGCTATGGGTGTACATTGGCATTTCGTCTAGAGTCATTGCTACGTCGCTTCCTATGTCTAGTTGGATTTTCATGTTATTTTCTGGGGTCATGAAGATTTTTTCTCCGGAGATTGGGTTTCGGAAATGGACGCCTTTTAGGTTTGATTTAATGTAGATTGAAGGGGAGTACATCTGGAAACCTCCGGAGTCGGTGAAGTTGATTCCTTTGAAGTTCATGAATTGTTTTATACCTCCTAGTTTTTTGATTAGTTTTGTTCCGGGTCTTAGGGAGAGGATTAGGGCGTTGGAGATTGTTGCTTTAGCATTTAGTTGTTCTAGGTGTTTGGAGTTTAGGAATTTGGGAGTTGCCTTTGTTGAGATGGGCATGAAGAAAGGGGTTTCGATATTTCCGGATTTTGTTTTGAGGATGGCTATTCTTGCGTTTGTGTGTTTGTCTTTGTGGGTTATTTTGAATGTCATGTTTTTGCGATTATATTATTTTTTAATAAGGAACTTTTAATTATTTCAAACATTTTTTGGTGCCCTTCTGAATTTGGGTGGGCTCCATCTTCTAGTAATTCCTTATAATTAAGATCTGTTAATTTTTTGTTTATATCTATAAAGCATAATCTGTTTTCTTGGCAGAGGATTTTCAGGGCATTATCAAATTTGTTGAGATTATCTGTCATATATGATTTTCCTGGAGCCCAGGGCATGGGATTTACTTTTTGTTCGTCAATGGGGGTTAATCCTATGAATACAATTTTATTAGTTAATTTTTTGCTTTTTTCTAAGAGTTTTTTTAGATTCTCTTTAAATGATTCCAAAGAATATCTTGGAGATTGATTGACTAATTGGGAATCGTTTATTCCTATGGCGAATATAATAATTATTTGATCATCACTAATTCTTGCTTTCATTTCTTTGTCAAATCTTTCTATAACCTCATTTGTTGAATCTCCTGAAATTCCTAAATTATACAGATTAAAATTATAGTTTTCTTCTTCTAGGAATATTTTTAGTCTATTGGCCCATCCACCCTTTTCTTTGTCATAAAGGCCTTCAGTTATACTGTCTCCGAAAATTATTATATTTGCCATAATTATGAAAAAGGGTTAGTGTTTTTAAATGTGGGGTTCTTGGTAATAAGATGAAAGATGATCTTAGTTGGATGAAGTGGATTTTGTTGGTATTGCTTGTTTTGTTAGTAGCGGTGATAATTAAATCATTACTTACTGGTTCTCCTATATAATATGAAATCTAGTCTCATTGATACTTTGATGAAGATATTATTTATTATTGTTTCTATTCTTTTGGTTTATTGGATGCTTCAGGTATTATTAGGGAGAAGTCCTGAACTAAGTCAGATAAATGCTGCATTAATTGTTAGCTTTATATCTGTTATGTTCTTTTTCATGTCTTCTCTTTCAAATTTAAATAGAGAAATTGGAGAGCTAAAGGTGGATATGAGGCATGGGTTTGATAGAGTTAAGGAAGAATTTGGAAGGGTTCATGAGGATTTTATTGGAGTGAGGGAAGATATTAAAAGTATCAAAGATGATATTTCTAAAATAGGTAAGTAAAATGGAGAAGATTAAGTATTATTTTTTGTGGTTGGTTGGGATTTGTGTGGGGATGTTTGTGTTGCAGAATCTTCCTGGGATTCCGGGGTTTACGGATTTGTTGGTTTTGAATGATAGGGCTAGTAATGGGGAGGTTTGGAGGTTTGTTAGTTCGATATTTTTGCATGGCTCGTTGAGTCATTTGTTGTTTAATATGTTTGCACTTCTTTTTTTTGGTTTTAGTTTGGAGAGGCTTATTGGGAGTCGGAGGTTTTTGATGGTGTTTTTTGTTAGTGGGATTTTGGCTAATTTGGTTGCGGTTAATTTTTATGATTCAAGTTTGGGGGCGAGTGGGGCGATTTATGGGGTTCTTGGGGCGTTGACTATAATTAGGCCGATGATGATGGTTTGGGCTTTTGGGTTTATTGTGCCGATGTTTATAGCTTCGTTCTTATGGATTGGGGCGGATGTGTTGAGGTTGTATGGGGCGTTTGGTCCGACGAATGTTGGGTCGATTGCGCATTTGTCGGGGATTGTGGTTGGGTTTTTGATGGGGGTTTATTATTTGATAAACAAATTGAAAATTAAGAATAAAAATAAAGAAGAAATTAGATTTGATGAAGATTCGTTTGAGAGGTGGGAGGATAGGTTTGTGAAGAGATAATCTCATTCATCACTAAACCCGGTAACATCTTCGATCTTTTCTTCATGTTCTATATCTGCTATTTCTTCGGCTAGTTCGGTTACTATTCCGAGTTCTGCTTCTAGTTCGCGTTTGGTTTCTTCTTGGAGTTGTTTCTTTTCTTTTTGTTTTTCTCTGGCTATTTCTAGACCTGATTTTCTTTTGTCGAGGTTTTCTCCTTGTTCTTGATTATCTTCTAGTTCTTCTTTCATATGTTCTATGTCTTCTTCGAGTTCTTTCATGAAATCTTCTCGGTTGTCTTCGAAGTATTTGTATAGGTAGATGTGGATGTCTTCTAAGTGGATGGGTTGTTCGAGCCAGAGTTTTCGGGTGTTTGATAGATGAAGTAGTGGGAGGAATGTGGATAGTTTTTGGTCTTTGTTGTCTTTGGTTAGTTCTTTGTAGGTTGTTTTGGTTATTGCTTGTTGGTTGGTTGGTTGGTTTTTTATTTTTGTTAGGATTCTGGCGTAGAATTCTTTTATTCTGTCTTTTAGATCTATTTGTTTGAATTTTGGGATTGAAAAACTTGAGAGTTTTTTGGCTCGCTTTATTTGGACTTCTCTTTTGATTCTTCTTGATTCAGTGTTGATGGCTTTATTTAGGGCTTCCATTAATTCGGGGAGAGTTACTTTTCTTAAACGTGGCATTGGGGTTTTGGGGATTAGGATTGGTAGTTCGGATTCGTCGATCTCGATTCTTTCTAGTGGTTTGTTGGGTTGATTTGTTTTTCCGAAAAGGATTTCGTCAATGGATTTGATGTGTTTATTTAGTAAGAAGTCGGATTTGATTTTGAGTAATAATGATGCGGCGAGGATTACTTTGCTTGTGGAGTAGAAGTCGGGTTGGTCTTCGAGTTCTAGGATTTTTTCGAAGTATTTGGTTGTTAGAATTGTAATGTCGATGTCCCATGGGTCTAATTGGTTGGAGTTGATTAGTTCGTAGATTATTGATTGCCAGTCAGCTTTTTTGCTGGTTACAATGTCATAGACGTGGTTTTGGGTGATTTTTTCTGTAGTTATGGTTGTTTCTTGAGTTATTGCTATGTCTGCGTTTCTGGTTTCTTCGGTGTCAGGTAGTAATTCTTCGAACCCCATTTTATCTTGATATTAGGGTAGGAAAGTTTTTAATGGTTGTTGTTTGATGTTCTTTAGATAATGGGGTTATTATCCGGTTTGGGTAGTAATTATATATTGTTTTATGATAATTGCAATATATATGTTATTGTATTGTCATTCTCTAGTTACAACATACCGAAAGGTTTATATAGTATTTATTGTTGTATATACTATCACCTCTTTTTCCCCAGAAGAGTAAGTGGTTACAGATTTTTGTGGTTAACTGCTCTTCTAGGGTTTCAAAATTTAACTGATTATTGATTGGTTAATTGTGATTAATTTCGTAATCCCTTCTAGAATGGGGCACTGTGAATTGATTTGAAGAGAAAGAGAGGGATTTTATATTTTTTAATTTGATTAATTATTCTTATATCTTAGAGAATACAAAGGTTTATATATACTGAGTATACTTGGTATACTATGGAAACAACGATTAAAGTTTCGAAGGAAACTAAGGATAGGATATTGTCATTGGGGATAGCTGATAAGACTAAAACTTTTGATATGATTATTAATGAATTGGTTAGTAATCATCAGCATTATGAGAAGAAATATAGGAATGATGTTAGGGCTTGGGAGAAGAGTATGAGGGATTATGAGAAGAGTAATGATAAGTGGAAGAAGGATATGGTGAAGCATGAAAAGGAAACTAAGGAGTATGAGAAAGGGAAAGATGTTTGGGTGAAGTTGCTTAAGTGGGCTAAGAGTCAGGGGTTTAAGGGGTAGTTTGTTTTTCACTTTGTTTTGCCCAGTGATTATTCCATTCTTTGTATAACTTAATTAGGAATTGATCCCATTGCTTTTTTGTCTTGCTTTTTGGATAGGGTTCTGGTTTTATTGGTTTGTTTGATTCCCAGACGATTTCAAATTGGCCATTTTCTTTTATTTTACCTATTCTTGGAGTTTGAATAGTATTTTGAGTTTTTGAGTCTATTTTGATGTTTCCTTCTGGAGAATCAATGCTTAGGCTTTTTACAGCTTTCTTGATTGCTGATACTTCGTTGATTCCTGCTTTTTTTACTGCTTGTGTAAATAGATTAATGGCGGTATATGATTTTTCCATAGGATCTGAGATCACCCTATGAATGCCGTATCTTTTTTTGAAGGATTTTATGAACTTTTGGTTTTCGTTATTTTTTAGAGATTGGAAGTAACTCCATGCGGAATAATTACCAGTCATTTGGGATAAGTCTATATGTCTAATCTCGTCTTCTCCTAGGCTCATTGAGATAGTGGGTATTTCTTTAGAAGAGATTCCTTGTTTTTTTAGTTCGTTAAAAAAGGCAATATTACTATCTCCATTTATTGTGTTGATGATTATATCTGGATTTTTTAATTTTATTGATTTTACAATCTCTTTGAAATTTGTTTCACCTAATTGTTTGTATTCTTCTCCAATAATTTTGATGTTTGTTCCTTTGGCTTCGTTTTTTATGATTTCATTGATGCTTCTGGGAAAAATGTAATCTGATCCGACTAGGAAAAATTTATTACCTATTTCTTTTTTTGCCCATTTTATTGCAGGGATTACTTGTTGATTTGGAGTAGGTCCGAGGTAGATTATATTATCAGATTCTTCTAGTCCTTCATATTCTAACGGATAAAATAGGAGATGGTTGTACTTTTCAAATATTGGTTTCATTGTTTTACGACTTTCGGAGGTCCATCCTCCAAATATTGAACAGACTTCTTCTTCAACTATAAGTCTTTCAACTTCTTTGGCAAATATTTTTCCATTTGATTTTCCGTCTGCAATTATAGGTTGTATTTTTCTTCCTAATAATCCTCCTTTATCATTTATTTGTTCTATTGCCATAAGTAATGTGTCAACTAAGGATACTTCACTAATAGCCATTGTTCCAGTTAATGAATGGATAATCCCTATTTTTATTGGGTTTTTTGTTTGGGTTTCTGATTTTGACTTTGATTCTTTGGATTCTTCCCAGAAATGGTTGAAGATTCTTAGATAGCTTTCTTTTGTTTCTTTTGAATCTATGACTAATGCAAATGGTTGAGATTCCCAGGATATTTGAGCAACCTTGTTGCCGAAAATTAATATAGTGTTGAAAAGTCTCATGTTTGAAGGTAATGAGGAGTAGTTGTATAAGTTTTTTAGATTTTCTTCAGTATTAGAGGGAGGGTAATCTTCAAGGAATGTTGCAGCATTGTTTAGGTCATACATGTTTCTTTTATTTTCAGATCTAATTTTCATCCATTGAGAGAACCAGAATCTTAGATTTGTGCTTTCGATATGGCTACTTCCGCCTAACCAGTAAGTTGAGTCATATTCTAATGTTTCGTCGATTAGTGCCCTTATTGATTCTTCTCCCCTAAATACTTCAATTTTTGTAGTTTGTTTGGTATTGTTAAATAGATTAAGAATATTTGGGATTTGTTCTTCTAATGATTCCAAATTGCTTTTTTTTGATTCTATTGCTTCTTTGATTTTGTTGGGATGTGTGCAATGATATGTCTTTTTTTCTTTGTCTATCGAAAATACCACTAATCCTTTAGTAATAAGTTTGTTTAGGATGTCGTATATGTTTCTTCTTTCTATTCCAGTTCTTTCTTGTATTTTGATGAATGTACAAGTGCCTAGGTCTAGTATTGCTTCGTATACAGTTATTTGGGATTCTGTTAGTCCAATTTCTTTGAGGTGTTTGAGTTCCATGTTTTATTCAGGAATGTTCGATATTTAAGTTTTATGGTAAGTTATGTTACCACTTAGTATTATATAATATAATAATTGTATAGTAGTAACATATAATGAATAAATGTTAGATAAAGAAAAATGAAAATACCAAAAATATTGTATCACGGAACATGTAAGGCTTTTTTAGCTTATGCTTTGCTTGATAATGCTGGAAATTTAGGGCCTGATTACGATAGTGTTAGCTTTACTCCAGATATTGAACATGCAACGATGTTTGCAGATAGTTGGCAAGGTCAGATTGGAATGAATCATTTGAAAAAATATTTTGGAGAGGATATTAGTCCGGAGTTGGCTGAATCTGTATTGCTTAAATTTGAAGGTAGTGGTTTGGGTAAGATGGGTTATAAGAAAGATGGAGATGCTGATGAATATTTTGTTGAGAAAGGGCCTGTTAATCTTAAAAATAAAATGGAGGTAGCTTTGATGGCTTGAGCGAAATGGTAGAAACTTTGATATTAAGAGAAAAAAATAAAAAAATACCGCATTTTTATGGGGCAGTTTCAAGACTTGGAACAAGAAATAATCCGAATGGTACTCATGAGTCTAATGAGGGAGTTGAGGGGGCATATAACTCTATTGTGGGAGGTTTGTTTGATAAATTAACTAAACCTGGAATGAGTGTTACTTTAGACTCATATCACTTCTCTAATCCTTTAAATGTATTAGAAAGTGATTATTATCTAACAATAGCAAAAGAATCTCAAGAATTCGCAGATTTGATCTATGACAGTTTAAAACCAGATGAGATTGCAGTTACAATTGGAGGAGACCACTCAGTTAGTCTTCCAGCTATTAATGCATGGTTAAAAAAAATAAAAGAAATGGGTGGATCTCCCTTAGTAATTCAGGGTGATTCACATATGGATGCCTGTCTTAATTCTGAGACCCCTTCAGGAAATTTCCAAGGAATGTGGATGCGACCATATTATGGTTTTGATATAGATTGTATAAATAAATTAGTTGAGGGCCTTCCAAATCCATCATGGCTATATATAGGAGATTTAGAAAATGAGCCTTATTGGGATGATGATATAGAATCAGCATTTATTAAAAATAATGATATAGGTCATATTTCTAAAGAGATCATTGCTAGAGGAGAATCTAGAGATTATTTGCAATCTTACTTAGATGAAGCCTCCCATGTGTATTATACTGGAGATATAGATCAGTTTACAAATAAAGTTGCACCTGCTACTGGAATAAGTGGGGGGTGGGGTTTGACAAGAGGAGAGGTATTTCCATTGCTTGAGCAAATAGCAGCATCGAATAAACTTTCAGGTTGTGATTTAGTTGAAATAAATCCGAAGAAGGAGGGAGCCAAGAAGACAATTGAATTAGGTCAATCTGTTCTTGAGACTCTTTTGTTGTAAGATGGGAAAATTATTGGAATCGATGGTGCATCTTGAGGGAGTTTTGGAAGAAACTGTTCCTACACTTGTTATTCCTGTGGAATTAGCAGAGGTTAAGCTTAATGGCGAGTTAAAAAATAAACAATTATATGTAGCAGGTTTGTCGAACTTAGCTAAAAATGGAGAAGATTTTCTGTGTTTAGTGTATACTTCTAATTCAAATGAGATTGTTCCTCATTATGTGGGCGTTAGGTTTGTTAAATCTTATGAGGTTTTGGAGGAGTTAAAATGAAACAAATAGGATCTGTTGCTTCGAATAACTATAGGTCTAATCGGATAGAGAATGTTAGGGGATTTTCTGTAGATACAAGCACAAAGAGAAATTGGAGAGGAGGGATTGTAATTTATTCCCTAGATGAAGCTATAGACTCTGAAGATGGCTTGGCTGAAGATTATAATCTGAGAGAGATAACTTCTTATTTTGTGAGATAGGTTTATTCTTCCTTCTTCTCACTCAAAAATTCTGTATAATGGCAACGTCCGCAGTATTCTCGGTTTTGTGATTTTGAAAGGAAAACTCCTGGGCCACATCTTGGGCAGGATTTTTCTCTAGTTATTTTGTCTCCGTCTATTTTGTACATCTTGTATTTCTTACTTGAAGGTTTGTTTTTGCTTGTTTTTTTGCCTTTAGAGTCATTCTTTGCCATGTAGAAATGTAAGGAGTTGGGTATTTAAATGTTTGTTGTTGGTTAGATGAATCTTGCTAATAAAAGAAGTATTGAAATTGCGATTATTATATAGATTAGTTTTTTGAAGAATTTTCTTCTTTCGTGGATCCATTTTTCGATTTCTTCTACTTCTTTATTGAGGGTTGATTGTTTTCTGGTTTTTGAGGATTTTCTTGGTTTTGGAGTTCTTTTTATTATAATTTTAGATTTAGTTGAAGGAGTTTTTTTAGGCATGGTAATAGTAGGTTAGTGTGGTTTAAATAATTATTGAGAAGTTGATAATGGGATTATTCTTTGTTTTCTTCGGGTTTTGTTGGTTGTTCTTCGGGGGTTTTGGTTTCCTCAGTAGGTTCTTCTGTTTGTTCTTCAGGTGCAGGTGCTTCTTCAGTTGGCTTTTCGTTTGATTCTTCGGATGGAGTTTCTTCTTTGGTTTCTTCCTTTGCTGGTTCGGCTTCGGCTTTTTTTGCTTCTTTTCTTGCCTTGCTTGTTGATTGTAACTGTTTTATTTTGTCTAGGTCTTCTTTTGAGTCGTAGATGTTTGCGTGGATTGTGAATGTTTTGTTTCCAAAACCGCTTTTGATGTTGTGGACGTCGATGTTTTCTTCTGGTTTTTTGGTTTGTTCGGCTATTTGTTTTTTTGAGTCGTTGAAATTTGGGGTTGTGTCAGAATCTAGTTTGAATGTTAGTTCTTGTCTTTTGAAAAGTTCGTTTCTAGTATCTTGAATTGTTTCCATTTTATTTTTTGAGAATTATAATTTAATAGCGTAAAGGCCTTCCTTATTTACTTTTAGCTCTTTTCCTATTTCTGATTTTTCCGCGTTTGTTATTTCTACTTTTCCTTTGAAGTTTTCTGAGATGTCTTTCTTTCCGCAGCTAGGGCAAGTTGGTTCGTGGTATATTAGTTTACAGTGTTTGCATGCTTTTTCTTTTGCCATGTTATTTCTTTTCTAATTTATTATTAATTTCATCATATTCTTTTTTATCAATTACTTTAAACCATGTTCCTCCCAACTCAGCAGAGGTAATTTTTGCAATAGGTAAATCTCCACATGAAACTGCGATCGGTTCTCCCCAGGCAACTCTTGAATGTACGTAGTACATTTTATCATAGTGAGCATTCCCAACAGTCATTAAACTCATTTCTTCTTCTCCTTTTTGTCATCGCTTGATGCTTTTTTAACTAATGATTTTGATTTCTTTTTTTCTTCTGTTATCCAGTCGAGTTTACCTAATCCTGGTTGTCTCATTGTCAAACCTATTTTGGGTTGGTCGCCTTTGTATGATAGGGCAACTATTCTTGCTATGCAGGGATCTCGCTTTTTAAGTACTTTTTTGGAGTCTTTTCCTAATAGGGTTCCGGTGCTTGAGAAGGTTACGTAGTCGTCCATGGTTTGGCTTATGTGGATAATTCCTTTCATTACTCCTAGGTTTATGAAGGCTCCGAAGTTTGTGATTTCGTCGATTAATCCGAATACTAGTTCTTGTAGTTCGGGTTTCCAGACTAGAAGTCTGAATTTTGATTTGTAGAATGCGGCTCCGTCTTCTGGGATTATTACTCCGTCTCCGACTTCTAGAACGGCGATTATTCCTATTACTTCTCCGATTTCTTTGTCGTGGTAGTCTGCGTAGGTTTCTTGTAGTTGTTTAGCAACAGCATCGCTAGTTTTTAGTCCAAAAAGTCTTGGTTCCACTCTAACATAATCTTCCACTTCAATATTATAGAACATGTTAGAATTATGTAAAAAAGTAGATTTATAAAGGTTGTCTTTTTAATATTTTGCAATGGGAGTTGCGCAGAAAATAGATGTGGATCTTTGTAAACCTTATTTGTTAGTTGAGGTTAAACCTATGAAATTTTATGTTGTTAAACGTATTCAAATATCAAGGAGTGATTCTTTTAAATTTATCTATGAGGGTGAGGATGAAGATGTTGGGATAAAATATTTTAAAGTTAATGATCATATTAGGGAAGTTCCTAATCATGGGATTGAGCTTATGGTGGAGTGTTCTGAAAATGAAAGTGTAAATGCTAGGGCGTTTCATGTTCTAAGATTGCAAGCTTTAAGAGATGGATATGATTTTGTATCTTTTCAGCCATATCATGGAGATCAATTAGTTGAAATAGTAAATGAACAAAAGGGATATGTTGGAAAAGTAATGCCTCGTTTGTTTAATGAAATTCCTATTGATGATTTACCTAGTCAGAATTAGTTTGTTTCCTTTGTTTAATAAAATAACACGGCCTAGTATTTTTCTCATTTCTTTGTCTAAGGTGCATACGATGTTTTTTTTGTCTTGATGGGCTAGATTAATTATGGATTGATCGACTGAAATGTTTTTGGATTTTTTTGTTTGGATTGTTTGGATTTTGTTTGATTTTAGGATTTTTAGTGCTAGGTCTGCGGCTAGTTTGTCTTTTCCTGAGACTTTTTTTAGTTTGTCGTTTTTTAGGCTAGTTAGTTCGTTGATTACTTGTTTTGGGACTACGATTTGGTAATCTTCGTTTAGTAAGTTGCTTAGTTCATCTACGTAGTCTATTTTTTCTTTTGCCATGTAGATTAGGAAGTTTGTGTCTAGTATGATTAGCATGTTATTGAGAGTATAGGAATATATAAAAACTTATTTGTATTTTTTAATTAATGACGATGTATGTTTCAATAGATAGTATTGATGTAAAGGTGGTTGAAGATTGGAAGGAATCTATTATAGGTGCTGCAAGTAAGGATGGAGCTAATCTTAGGACCCTAATGCCTTTTGGAGGAAGTAGGCGTGCACTTTATGATGAGATTGTTTCTATGGTTCGAGACAGACCTACTGAAAGAAGAAGTATTGAATATTATAGACTGATGGTAAGATTTATGCAAGGTTTTGAATTTGAGCATTCTTAGAAACGTTTAAAAGTGTGTTTATTGTGGTTGGGTGATGAAATGTAAGTGTGGGAATGAGATTAGTATTAGAATGGCTAGTCGGGTTAAGGGAGAGGGTCGTAAGATATTGACTGCTATGACTACTGTTGTTAGTGCTCAATGTGAGAAGTGTGGGGAGATGTTTCAGGTTCCGATAAGTAGTGATAATGTTGTTGTGAAAGAGGAATAAGAAAGTTTATATAATTATCTTGGTATTTGTTATTGGAAAAGATGGATGAGCGTGTGCATATTTTGAATATATTGAAGAAGGTTCAGGTTGCGTTGGAGAAGAAGGATTATGTTAAGATAAAGCGGTTGAGTGATAAGATTATTGATCATGTTAGTGTGCATCGGGATGTTGATTTGTTGAGTGTTGCGGTTATTATTTATGCGCTTAGTAAGTTGATTGAACGTGATAGTTATAGGGATGAGAAGAATTGGGGTAGTTTTTATGCGAGTTATTGTGGGAATATTAAGAAGATGATTGTTAGTTTGGAGAGAAAAGATGAGAAGGGATTTAGAGAGGATGTGGATGCGAATAGGAAGTTGATTGATAATCTTGGGGGGAAGTTGAAGCGTTATATTGGTGATGTGATTCAGAGAGCGAAGATGAATAAAGCTTCGAGGTTGTATGACAAGGGAATAAGTATGGAGAAGACGGCGAAGGCTTTGGGGGTTAGTTTGTGGGAGTTGAGCGAGTATATGGGGCCGCGTGTTCAAAGTAAGGAGAATATTTATATTACTATGCCGGTTAGTGAGAGGGTTAAGATTGTTAGGGGGATTTTTGGATGAAGAGTTTGATAATAATCAAGAAGCAAGTTATGGTTCTGGTAGTTTTTAGCCTGCTGGTTTCTATTGGGGCCATTATTCATGGAGTTTATATGGATTTAGATTATAATCAAATCAGCAGGTTGACCGTTGAAGGAATTTTGTTGACTTTTTTTGTTATTTTTCCTGCTATCTTATTTTTAGAATGGATATTTGATATTAATAATAAGAAAAGGATTGATGAGTTAAATAATCGGATTAGAAAATTAGAAAAGAAGAGAAAATGAAGTTTATAAATATTAAAAAAAGAAAAGCTACTAAAGTAGCTTCAAGGGTAAAGCACCAGTCTAATAAACTGGGTCTACACAGACATTCGGGTTCGAATCCCGGCGGAGGTGTCTCTACATTTTTTACTAAATTACAAGATAATTCTAGAAAATGAAGAGTTTGATATTTGATGCGGGGCCTTTGATTAATTTTTCTATGAATGGGTTGTTGTATGTTTTGGAGGAGTTGAAGAAGAATTCTGATGTTGAGTTTCTTATAACTAAGGAAGTTAAGAAGGAAGTTATTGATAAGCCGATGACTATAAGGAGATTTGAGTTGGAGGCTTTGAGGATGAATGATTTGTATAAGAAGGGTGTGATAAAACTTGCTGATTTGAGTGTTGAGGAGGTTGATGAGTTGAGGGAAATTAGGGATGGGTTGATGGATGTGGCTAATAGATCTTATAAGACTAAAAAGAAGACTTTGCATTTGTTGGATAAGGGGGAGGCTGCGGCTCTTGCGCTTGCTAAGATTATGAAAGATAAGAATGGAAAAGATGTTCCGATTGCTATTGATGAGAGGACGGCGAGGATGTTGGTTGAGAATCCAGAGAATCTTAGAAAAGTTCTGGAGAAAAAGTTTCATACTTCTGTTACTGCTGACTTAAAGGGTTTGGAAAGTTTTAAGGGGTTTAAGGTTATTCGGAGTACGGAGATTGTTTATATGGCTTTTAAGAAAAGGTTGACTAAGGTTCGGGGGCCGAAGGCTCTTGAGGCTTTGTTGTATGGATTGAGGTTTAAGGGAGCTTCGATAAGTGATGAAGAGATTGTGGATTATGTTGGGATGAAGTGAGGTGAGTTTAGTTAGTTTTTGGTTGTAACTGTCTTTTTCTAGTATTTGGGTCTATAGTAAAATAGTAATGCTTATATAGTAACGTATCTTTCTTTGTTTATGAAAAAGAATATTAATTATGATAGGAATAGGGAAAGGATTATTAAATTCATAGTGGAAAACCCTAGTACAACTTATAGGAAGATAAGAGAAAATATAAAACTACATCCTGAGAGATTTTTTAATAGTATTGCCGAAGCATTTAGGGAGGCAGGAGTGAAACCTCCAAGAACCTTTGAAAGAAAAACAAGAGAAGAAAATAGAAGGATTATTATAGATTATATAATAAAACATCCTGGAGTTGGAGGGCACACTTTAATGAAAGATACAAAAATTAATTTTTCTCATTATTTTAAAAATATAAGAGATGCATATGATAAGGCAGGGGTTAGATATATGGGGCGTGAGTATAAATTCTCAAAGAAATTAAAGGATAAGAAAAGAAAGGAAATTATAGATTTAGTAAGGAAGAATCCCTATATTACCTATCAAGAAATAGAATCATCATTGAATGTTACAATTAAAGTATTCTTTAATGATTTTAATAATGTTTATAAGCAAGCTGGAATGGGCAGAATTGGAAAAGGAGAGAAGAGAAAAAATAGGAAAAGGAATGACGTTGTGAGTTTTATATTGAAGAATCCTAAGGCCACTCAGAGGGAGATTAATAAGGCTTGTGAGACAAGTGTGCAATCTATTTTTGATAACGGGATATTTGAAGCTTATGAAAAAGCAAGAGTTGAGTATCCTTTTGAAAGATTAAAATTGTATGGAACTGCTTTAAAAGAAATAAAAGAGAGAGCTAGAAAATTTGAAGAGGAGATAGCAATAATACTTTCAGGCTATGGAAATGTAAATAGATTAGTTAAGACAAAAAGAGGGGTTGCAGATATAATTTTCGAAAGAAAAGGAAAGAAGGTAGTAATAGAAGTAAAAGATTATCCGCAAAAAGAAATTTCGATGTCACAAGTTAAGCAGTTACAAAATTATTTGGAAGATTGTAATTGTAATCTTGGCATTTTAGTTTGCCATAAGAAACCTAAAAGAGATAAGTTTTTAATAGGTAGAAATAAGATATTTATATTAGAAAAGCAGGAGTTGTGCAAGATTCCTGAAATAATCTAAGGGAGTATATTTCAACGGTTAGAATCTCTCGCTCCAGACGAGAGGATGCCGGTTCGATTCCGGCTGCTCCCATTTTAATTTATTTTTTCTATAGTTTTGAACTTTTTTTATAAGGTTTGAGTTACAGGAATGTTTAAAAATGGCTGATATATTTGATTTTATGATTAATAAGAAAAAATTACTTAAGGCAAGAAGGAAATCTGATAAAAAAAAATCTGGTATGGCTCTTAGGAATCTTGACCGAGAATTGGGATATGACGATAGTTTAATTTTAGAAGTTTCTGCGGACCAAGAGAATATTGAGATGCTTGATTCTTCTTGGAGTTTTTTAAAGAACTCAAAGATATTACCTCCAAGGTCTTTTAAAGACCTCAATAATCATTCTCTAATTGGAGAACCTATTAATGATGATTTGGAATATTTTCTTCCTTCTTTACACGAAGCTACCTTAAAAAGTGTTGAAAGAAAAGCAGATGTAATTCACTTTGGAGATAATCGGAATCTGGAAATTCTATGCAAGGTAATTGCTTATCCTGGAGATCCTAGAGTTATGAATTCTTTTTATGAGTATACTGTGGATGCCGTTAATTTTCTGGAAGAGAAAATGGATGGATTCGTCCCCCCTCGGGATATCGTCATCGTAGAAAAAGATAAGAATTATCTAGAAGATTTTGACGGTAAAATATTTTTAACCGGAAGATATTTCCTTAGTTATTTTGCTTCTGTTGAGGATCTTGATTCTGGAAAGAGATTAATTGATTTTGTGTCTAAAGTGGGAGAGGGTGGGATTTTTATTAATGAATATTGTGAAGATGATGGATATATTTGTTTAAGTTGTGGAGATTTAGCCTTGCTTTCTCCAATAAGTGAGGCACTTCATATGTTTACTAGTAGTTTTATTGATCAGTATTGTGATAAACTAGAGCAAGAAGATCCTGATACTTACTCTTTTTACCAGGATAAGAGATTATTTAATAGGTTATCTGAATCTTTTAATGAATCTGTAAGTTATTTGGCGACTAAGGAATTCTTAGAAATGAGGGGGGCAAATAATTTGATTGCTCATGTTGATAGAATTCATAATGAATTAAGTTTAGATGTTTATAATGATGTTCCTTTAGCTATTAATTGGATTAGGTCTAAGGGAGAGAGAGGTATTAGGGAGGCATATGATATTTATAAGCATGATCCTGGAGAGTTTGGAAAATCTATTGGTATTCTTGAACTTCAGTAGGGTTTCATTTTTAATTCACAAAGTTCAAAATTAGTACAATAATTCCCAAAACTACATTATAAATTCCGAAGAGATGGAATTTGTCGGAGTTTATGATTTTTATTAGGAGTTTGATGGTTACTAGGCTGGTTAGAAGGGTTATGGTGAAGGCGGTTAGGAGGGTTGTTGGGGGGATGTTGGATAGTGCGATTTCTTTTGCTTCTACTAATGTGGCTCCTAAGATGATTGGAACGGCTAGGAGGAATGAGAATTTTATGGCTTCTTCTTTTTTGATTCCTAGAATTAATCCTGAGCCGACGGTCATTCCGCTTCTTGAAATTCCTGGGAATAGTGAGAGGGTTTGGGCGAATCCGATGATTAATGAATCTGCGATTGAGGGTTTGTGTTTTTGTTCACTTGAGAATTTTGTTGAATAGATAAATATTCCGAAGATAATGAAGAAGATTCCCATGAAAAGTAAATTGCTGAAGGCGTATCGGATGTGTTCTCTATATAAGAGCCCTACGATTCCGACGGGGATGATGGCGAGAAGGATTCTTAGTAGATATTTTTTGTTTGCTTTAGTTAAAAAGGTTAGTTTTGCGATGTCTTTTCCGAAGAGGATTACTACTGCTAGAACGCTAGCGAAATGTAGATAGACGTCGAAACCTAGGTTTTGGAAACCAAGGTATTGTTGGGCTAGAGCTAGATGGCCTGAGCTACTAATTGGAAACCATTCGGTGATTCCTTGGATGAAACTTAGGATTATTGCGTCTAGTAGGGATACCATTTAATAGGTAAAAATCTTTAGTTTTTATATTTGATTGTTACAGTTAAGTTTGTCCATGATGTTCATCTCTTACAGCATCGTATCCTCTTATAAATATACTGTCAAATTCATCTATTTCCAGAAACATTAAATAATGTGAAATTTCTTTTTCTTCAAGTTTTCTTAATATTTCTCTGATGTAATCTATCTCTTTATTGTCAAATCCTTCCTTAGAGTTAAATTCTAGATAACCTTTAAAACTGTTTAAATTGCATAAATAATTAAGACCGATAAATGGAGAGGTTGTATTTTCTTTATTAGTTGCTTGATAATATGAAATAATATTATTTATTGATCTTGATTTAAAATCTATTACATAGTTGGGATCTTGACTAGTATGTGAATCAATTAAAGCCATCATATCAGTTGGTAATTGTTGAGCATCAAGCAATAATTCAAGTTCTGAACTAGAATCGTTAATTTTTTTATCAAGATATAAATATAAAACTCCTGATTCTCCAATTGTTTCATATAGTGAAGCCATATAGAATTTAAATTATACCATTATATAAGTAAGTAATATAAAGATTTATATATACTATAAAAAAATATACTAATATGGATTCGAGGAAATGCCCTGTTGATGAAGCATTATTTGTTATAAGTGGTAAATGGAAAATTCTTATCTTATGGTTTTTGAAAGATGAGACTTTACGATTTGGAGAATTGCAGAAAAAGGTGAAGGGAATTACTCAAAGAATGTTGACGCTTCATTTAAGAAAGCTTGAGAAAGAAGGAATTGTTAATAGGAAAGTTTATCCTCAGATACCTCCGAAAGTTGAATATTCTTTAACGCTTCACGGTCAAAGCTTGAAACCACTTTTACTTGATTTATATGATTGGGGGTGTAAACATCAAACTAATAATTAGAGTTATTTGATATTTTGAGAAATACTAATGTTTATAAATTATTATTTCTTTAAGTAGGTAGGTGATAAAATGACTGGAAAGAAAAAAGGAGCGAGTAAGGTTGATGTTAACGAGGCTTTGCTTGAGAATTTTGTGAGTTTGCAGAAGGTGTTGACTAATTTGACTCTTAGATTTGAGGAGTTGTCAGGGAATGTTGGGAGATTGTTGGAGTTGTTTGAGATTTCTGCTAAGAGTTTTGCGGACAAGGGTGCTAGTCCGGCGAGTGTTGATCAGGAGTTTTTGAAGAAATTGGATAGTTTGTTGGATCAGAATAAAACTATAAGCAAAGGTATTATGATGATGGAGGATAGGATTAGGGGTAGGGGTGGTGTTCCGCGTCAGGAAGTTCAGGGGTTTAGAAGGCCGATTCCGAGATGATGGGATTGCAAGAATTGAGTGATGAGGAGAGGATACTTTTTTTACAAAGATTTGCTGCAGAGATGGTTATGAATGCTGCGCAGAATGAATTGTTGAAGCAGAAGATTAAGGCTGAGAAGATTAAGCTTAAGTATCTTGGGAAAGAGAAAGAGGTTAGTGTTGAGGACTTTGGGACTTTGGGAATTTTTCATGAGAGGCAGAGGAGGGATAGTGGGTTGGATAGAAGGGGAGATAAGGTTGAGAAAATTAAGAAAGGGAAAGGGTTGATGGGCGGAGTGATTGGGGGTGTAAAAAAAGAAGTTAAGAAATCTAATGGTGTTCCGGTTATTTCTTATGGCGATGTGGGTAAGAATAGGACCTTGCAGAATTTTAGTGCTGGAGTTAATAAAAGTAGGGGAATTAGTAGTGGAGCTTATCAACAGATTGAGAATTTTCTTAGGAATCCGGCGGTTCAGTTGATAGAATGTTCGGGGCCTGGGAAAAACATTTTACTTAAGGTTAAGAATAAAATAAATATGACTCGGTTGGTTTTGAATGAACGAGGTATAGAGGAGGTTATTACTAATTATGCTAATCAGGCAGGTGTTCCGGTCATGGGAGGGGTTTTGAAGGCGGCGGTTGATGATTTGGTTATTTCGGCGGTTGTGTCTGAGTATGTTGGTTCGAGATTTATTATAAGTAGGAAAAGTCCTTATTCTTTGATTGGAAATGAAGGTTAGGGTTTAAATATCGTTTAATATTGTAATGGGGATGAGGAGAGTTGAATTGTTTGGGTTTGTTTTGATTTTGTTTTTAGTTGGGGGTGTTATTGCTATTGGTTCTAGTACTGGGGCTAATGCGGATTTGAATAGTGAAGAGGGTATTGTTCCTGGTGAGAAGGTTGATGAAGTTATAGAATGTGTTAAATGTGGGAATGGTTGTGTGACCTTGAAGGAATCGTCAGTTCGTGATTGTGTTGAAACTACTAGGGATTTTGAATGTGTGTATGATGGAGTGTTGTGCGTGATTTCTAATTCTGGTTTTGATTTTGAATGTGGTAATGGGGTTTGCGAGGATGGAGAGGCTAATGTTAATGATCCTGGAGGGTGTGGGTCTGATGCAGATCCTCGGTGTTTAGGGCCTCCGGCTAGACTTATAATAGGTTTTTGTCCTAGGGATTGTGATGAAACTGATCCTAGTGAAGTGATTGAGATTAAGTGCGAGGATCCTGGCAATCGTAGGGATAGAATAAAATGTAGGTTGGATTATGTTAGGGAAAATAAAAAGGATTATGTTGCTTCTAAGGATTCTGTTCCGGAGGCTTGTAGGAATTTGGAGAATAATGAAAGGGAAGGATGTAGGATTATTTATAAAAAAGTAGGTCAGTGTTATGATAAGGACGGGAAGGGTAAGAATAAGTGTTTTAAGAGGGTTGCTAATTTTGCTAATGCTAAGTTGAAGGATGAGAAGCCAGGTGTTAGGGATGGTAAGGCAAGAGAGTATGTTGTTTTGTTGTTGCATGATATTCAGGGGAAGATTGAACAGGCTATTGAGGATGGGAGGGTTGAAAGTGGGAAGGGTGCTGAAGTTATTGATACTATTGTTGTGATAAAGGAGTTGATTTTGAAAGGTGAGAAAAAGGAAGTGGTTAAACCGTTGATGAGAGATTTGAGGGTTATGTTGCAAAGTATTAGGGGAGAGGTTAATAATGAATAAGTGGGTTATTGTTGGAGTTGTGGTATTGTTGTTGGTAGTTGGGGGTTTTATTGTTTTTAGTGGGGATGAGGATGAGATTAAAAAAGGTAGTGCGGTGATTGGTAGGACTGAGATTGATGATGTTTCTGAGGATGAGTTTGATGATGTTGAGAGTACGGATGAGATATTGGATGAGATAGATGAGAGTTTGGAGTTTTTTGAGTGATTATAAAGTAAGGTAGGGAGAACAAGTCTCCCTATCCTCTTTTTGTATTTGTTTTAGGATAATGGGTATTTAAATGATTTAGATGATTTGATTGGGGGTTAGGTAAAGGGGTTTTTTTGAAGGTTGTTTTTTGATTCGCTTATTGGGATGGTTGGGTTTTGATTCTTATGTTTGAAAATATATTTAAAGTGGGGATTGTTGTTAATAGGATGAAAGATAGAATCACAAAAAGTAAGATTGATAAATATTATAAGTTGACTAGTGAGGCGCTTGGGATTGCTCGGAAGGCGGTTGTTAAGAGTAAGGTTAAGGAAGGTGAGGAAATATTTTTGATGGTTAGTTCGTATTTGTCTGATGCGATGCATTTTAAAAAAGAAGGTAGGTTGGTTGATGCTTATGGGGCTTTGAATTATGCGCATGGGTGGTTGGATTGTGGGGCTCGGCTTAGGATTTATAAGGTTAGTGATGATAGGTTGTTTACTGTTTGATGGTTAGTTTAGTGTTTCTGAAAAAGTTTATATAAAGTTGATTGTTGATTGTGGGATGAAAAAGGTGATAGTTTTGAGTTTAGGGGGGAGTTTGATTGTTCCTAAGAATATTGATGTTGAGTTTCTTGCTAGGTTTCGTAAGGTGTTGTTGAAGAATCGGAAGAGGTATCGGTTTGTAGTGGTTTGTGGTGGGGGGAGTACGGCGAGGAATTATATAAAGGGGTTGGAGGGGATGAAGGGGATGAAAGGAGTAGGTGATAGGAAGAAGGTTTATTTTCAGTCTCTTTTGGGGATTAGTAGTACGAGGATGAATGCTAGGTTTATGACTTATTTTTTTGGGAAGGATGCTAATCGTGGGATTCCTCATGATATGCAATCGGTTAAGGATAGTTTAAGGAGGAATGATATTGTGTTTTGTGGGGCTTTGCGATATGCGATGAATCAGACTTCGGATTCGACGGCGGTTAAGTTGGCTAGGTTTTTGGGATGTGATTTTGTTAATCTGACTAATGTTAAGGGATTGTATGAGAAGAATCCTAAGAAGTTCCGGAAGGCTGGATTTATTCCGGAGATTTCGAGTAAGGATTTTTTGAAGAAGGCTAGGGCGATTGAGTTTCATCCTGGGCAGCATTTTGTTTTGGATCAGACGGCTGCGAAGATTGTGGATAAGTATGGTGTTAAGTCGTTTATATTGGGAGAGGATATGGAGAATTTGGATAGGTTTTTGAATGGGAAGCATTATGTGGGGACGGTTATTGGTTGATAGTTTTTTTTGAAAATAAGTATTAACCCAGTTGGAGAAATAAAAGGATTTTTAAAGATGAAGATATTTATTGTTTTATGAAAAAAGAGGAAGCTTACGATTTGTTTATGGTTGTACTTTTTCTACTGGGGGGTTTTTTGTTATTTAGTAATCAAAATACTTTTGGATTTATAGTTTGGATAGTTGTCCTTTTGGGGGTTTTGTTTAAGAGGCAATTATTGTAAGATGGATCTGGGGAATCTTCCAAGACAAGTGAGATACGATTTTTTTATGACACTATTAGGAGTTGTGATAATGTTATATAGCGGATATGTATGGATAAATTCTCTTTCTGGAGATCCCGATGTTACAATAATCTTTTTTATGATTGTAGGTTATGGAATTTTTCTTCTTGGCCTTATTGATTTAAGGGAAGATTTTGCTATGGAATATAATTTGAAAAGGTTAAGCTATGAAGAAAGGAAAACTGAGTTGGTGGACAAATTGAAATCTATGGATGTTCCTCTTAAAAGAATATATTTAAAAAAGATTAGATATAATTCATTTAAATGATAAATAATAACGATTTGGTTAAAGTTAGGAATGAGATTAAGAGATTGGTTAGTGCTAATGAGGAGGTTGTAGTTAGGGCTGGGAGCGATGAGTTTAATAGGAAGGTTTTTGAGATGAGGGATGTTGGGATGGTTGTTGGTTTGGAGTTTGGGAAGAGGGATCGGTTGAAGCAGAGGGATTCGGGGTTGAATGAGATTATGTGTAGGTTGGCTAAGAAGAATGGGATTGTTGTTGGGGTTGATGTTGGTAGGTTGGCTAGGTTAGATAAGTTGGAGAAGGCTAAGGTTTTGGCTAGGGTTCGGCAGAATATTGGGTTGTGTAAAAGGACGGGAGTTAAGATGATTGGGTATCCTGCTGGAGATTATGATAAGAAGGATTTGAGTGGGTTGGTTGTTAGTTTGGGTGGGAGTAGTGGGCAGGGGAAGATGGCTGGTTAGTAATAAAAATCCCATTGCTCACTTCGTTCGCTTCGTAGCAAATTGAGGGGTATTTTTAACCTCCAACTTATGTGCCCCCCACCTCGAGACAAGCTCCTAGGTATTAACTCAGTTGGAGGAATAAAAAAGTTTAAATAATGTTTAATTGTTGTTAGGTTATGAGAAATGAAATTAATGGATTTGGTAGAGAATTTGTTGGTTTTAGTTTTGGGTTCTTTTTTACTTTTGATTAGTAAACTGACTGTTGTTGGTTTACGTGGATTGATTGTTAGAGAGAACTAAAATATATAAATCGTGAAGGATGATGAATAATGTAGGAAAATGGTAAAAAAGGATAATAATGTGGATGTTGGGAAGATTGTGGATTCGCTTAGTCCGAACGAGCGTAGGTTGATTGGTAGTTTGGATTGTGATGATTTGAATGAGTTGGTTGAGAAAACAGGGATGGATAAGACAAGTGTGTTGCGTGCTTTGAGTTTTCTGGCTAATAAGAATGTTGTTGAGGTGAGTAGTGATGAGAGTAAGGTGATTGAGTTGGGGGTTAATGGTGTGCTTTATGTTCGGAAGGGATTGCCTGAAAGAAGGTTGGCTAATTTGGTTAGTGAGAAGAAGAGCGTTGGGATGGGTGATGCGGTTAAGGAGCTGAAGATGAGTGATAATGAGTTTAAGGCTAGTCTTGGGGCTTTGAAGAAAAAGGCGTTGATTAATTTAGTTAATGGGAGGATAATGATGGTTGGAGATCATGCTGAGTTTGCTAAGAGAAGTTTTGAAGAGAAGTTTTTGGAGACTTTGCCGAGGGCGTTGGATAGTTTGAAAGATGAGGAGAGGTTTGCGTTTGAGAATCTTAGGAGTAGGAAGGATATTGTTGATGTGGTTGAGAAGAAAGTTGTTGGGTTTAGGGTGCTTGAGTTGGGTAAGAAGTTGATGGGGATGAAGATTGATGATAAGGAATTGTTGGAGGGATTGAGTGGTGAGATGCTTCGGAGTGGAAAGTGGAAGGGGAAGAAGTTTAGGAGGTATGATGTAACGAGTGATGTGCCGAGGATTGATGGGGGGAAGAGGCATTTTGTGAATCAGTCTATAGATTATGGGAAGAGGATTTGGTTGGATATGGGGTTTAAGGAGATGGAAGGGAGTTTGTTGCAGAGCGGGTTTTGGAATTTTGATGCTCTTTTTACTGCGCAGGATCATCCGGTTAGGGAGATGCAGGATACGTTTTTTGTTAAGGGGAAGGTTGCTAAGATGCCGGCTGGGGGAGTTGTTAGTGGGGTGAAGAAGGCGCATGAAGGGAGGATTGAGGGGAGTAAGGGATGGGGTGGGGAATTTAATGAGGAGAATTCTAAGAAAGTTGTGATGAGGACTCATACTACTTGTTTGTCGGCTCAAACATTACTTGAGATTGCTAAAAAAAAGGAGTTTCCGGCTAAGTATTTTGCTTTGGGTAAGTGTTTTAGGAATGAGACTGTTGATTGGAGTCATGGGTTTGAGTTTAATCAGACTGAGGGGATAGTGGTTGATGAGAATGCTAATTTTAGGCAGTTACTTGGGTATTTGGTTGAGTTTTTTAGGAAGATGGGTTATGAGAAGATTAAGATAAGGCCTGGGTATTTTCCATATACTGAACCGTCGTTAGAGATTGATGTGTTTCATCCAGTTCATAAGAAGTGGGTGGAGTTGGGTGGGGCTGGGATGTTTAGGCCGGAGGTTACGATTCCGATGTTTGGTCGGCATATTCCTGTGCTTGCTTGGGGTCCTGGGTTTGATAGAATTATTATGGAGTATTTTAAGATTCATGATTTGAGGGATATGTATAAGAATGATTTGAATAAATTGCGGGATATGAGGGTATGGGATCGGTGAGAATGATGGAGGATATGTAAATGAAAGGGAGATTATTTTTAGCATCAAGTATTAATTTTACGGGAAAAGATATAGCTGAAAAGATTGGGGGAGATGTTACTCGGCTTAAGACTGCTTTCATTACGACTGCTGCTGAAGGAGAAGGTCCTGGTGATATGAGTTGGTTAGATAATGATCGGAAAGGATTGTTGGATGGGGGTTTTGATTTATTTGATTATACTCTAACTGATAAAACTTCTGAGGATATTGAAAAAGATCTTGGTGATTGTGATGTTATTCATGTTAATGGGGGGAATACATTTTATTTATTAGTTCAGGCTAGGGAATCTGGTTTTGATGAATTTATTAAGAAATTTGTAGATAAGGGTGGGATTTATATTGGATCTAGTGCTGGTTCGGTTATTGCTAGCCCTGATATTTATATTACAAGAAAGTTAGAGACTAAGATATATGAGAAAGAATTGAAGTCTTTTGAAGGATTTGGTTTGGTCGATTTTATTGTTTTGCCTCATTGGGCGAGTAAGGTATTTAGGGAGTTATATTTAAATCATAGATTGGATGTTGCTTATGTTAAGGGAAATAAAATAATTCTTTTGACAGATAGTCAGTATGTTTTAGTTGAAGGAGATATGTATAAAATAATTGGTGTGGGGGATGTGTAGATGAAAATTAAAGATATGCAAAAACATGTAGTGGATGAGTTTTCTGGAAATAGGGCTCAGGAATTTTATATCGCGAAAGCAGAAGACGGGCTTTGGGTGGCTGAGAAACATTTTATTAATAAATATTTTGGAAATAATAGTGGGAAGGTTCTTGATTTGGGATGTGGTACTGGTAGGACTACCCTGCCCTTGGTTAAAATGGGTTTTGATGTTGTTGGGGTCGATATAACTCCTAAAATGATAGATAATGCTAAGAAGATAGCTAAAGATAAGAAATTAAATATTGATTATAGGATTGGTGATGCTACTAGGTTGGAGTTCAAGGATAATAGTTTTGATTATGTTTTATTTTCTAATCAGGGTTGGACTCAGATTCCAGGTAGTGAAAATAGAATTGCTGCACTTAAGGAGGTAAGAAGAGTTCTGAAGAAAGATGGTGTATTCATTTTTACATCTCATCTTAGAGTTTGGTTTAGTGAATATTTTTTCACATTATTATGGTATTGGTTTAGGTTTTATATTCTAAGAAATGTTGGTTTTAGTATTGATGAATCCGATTTTGGTGATAGATTTTTTACTAGAGAAAGTTCAGGGACTTTATATGATACTAAACAATATATTCATATCGCTTCTGTTAAAGAGGTGAGTAATCAAGTGAGAGAATCTGGGTTTGAATTAGTCGAATATGATAATAGTTTAGGAATGTCTGGGGAGGATAAAAATAGGATATTTCCTATGTTTTATGTTTGTAAGATAAAATGACAATATTAACATTAAATAAAAAGGAATTGGAAGAGAAGATTGGGAAGATAGATGATAAAATTAGAAGTAAGATCGATATGTTTGGGACGCCGGTTGATGATGAGAGTGATTCTGAGATTAGTATTGAGGTTTTTCCGAATCGTCCGGATTTGCTTTCTCTTGAAGGGTTTTGTCGGGGGTTTTTGGGGTTTTTGGGGAAGGGGAAGATTAAGGAGTATAGGGTTGAAAAGCCGGATAGGGATTTTAAGGTTGTGATTGATAAATCGGTTAAGAAAGTTAGGCCATTTACTTCGTGTGCTATTGTTAAAGGGATTAAGTTTGATGAGAAGAGGATATTGGAGGTGATTGAGTTGCAGGAGAAGTTGCATGGGAGTTTTGGGAGGAATAGGAAGAAGGTTGCTATTGGGATTTATCCGCTTGAGGAGATTAAGTTGCCTATTAAGTATTATGCTAAGAAGCCGGAGGAGATAAAGTTTAGGCCGTTGGAGTTTCCTCGGGAGATAAATGGGAGGCAGATTCTTTCGCAGCATCCTAAGGGCAGAGATTATGCTGAGTTGTTGGCTGGTTGTGATGTTTTTCCGATATTTGAAGATGCTGAAGGTTCGATATTAAGTATGCCTCCGATAATTAATAGTGAGAAGACGGGGAAGATTTCTAATAGTACTAAGGATGTGTTTGTAGAGTGTAGTGGGTTTGATAAGGAGTATTTGGATAAGGCGATTAATATTATTAGTTGTGCTTTGTCTGATATGGGTGGGAAGATTTATGGGATGGAGGTTGAGGATGGTAATGATAAGTATTTGTCTCCTAATTTGGAAAGTGAGAAGATGGAGATTGAGGTTGAGTATGTTAATCGGAATTTGGGGCTTTCGTTGGATGATGTGGAGGTTAAGGGATTGTTGGGGAAGATGGGGATTGGGTGTGAGAAGGGTAAGGGGAAGGAGGGTAAGGGTAAGGGGAATTTGGTTGCTTTGATTCCTGCTTATAGGAATGATATTTTGCATGAGATAGATTTGGTTGAGGAGGTTGCGATAGCTTATGGGTATGATAATTTTGAGCTCGAGATTCCCGAGATATCTACGATTGGAGAGGAGAGTAGGATTAGTATAATGAAGAATAAGATTAGGGAGATATTGGTTGGTTTAGGGTTACTTGAGATTTCTACTTTTCATCTTTCAACTAAGGAGAAGCAGTTTAAGAGGATAGGGGTTAAGGAGTTTAAGGATAGGATGATTGAGGTTTTGGATAGTAAGACTGAGAATAATGTGTTGCGTGATTCGTTGTTTGCGCAGACGATTATGGTTTTGAGTGAGAATAGTGATGCTTCGTATCCGCAAAGGATTTTTGAAATTGGGAAAGTGTTTCGTTTGGATGATGGTTCTGATGTTGGAGTTAGAGAGGTTGAGAAATTGTGTGTTACGTTGTGCAGTGAGAGTGTTGGGTTTACAGAGGTCAGGCAGATTCTGGATTATTTGATGAGAATGCTTTCTGTTAGTTATGAGGTTCGGGAAGGTAGTCGTGAGGGTTTTATAGAAGGTCGTGTGGGGGAGGTATTTGTTGAAGGTAAGTCAGTGGGTTTTTTGGGAGAGGTTAAGCCGAGTGTGTTGAAGAATGGGAGAATTGGGATGCCGGTTGCGTCGGTGGAGATTGGTGTAGATGAATTAATTTACCCAAAATAACTTCCGTTATTTGGTTTTACGTTGTTAGATTTTCCGTTCATTAGTTTTTTGCTTATTTCTAGGAGTTGAGGTTTGATTTCATTGTTGAAAGTTTGTTGTGAATTAATTATGTATTCGGCTTCTTGTTTTTCGTTGTAGTCGATGTCTAAGGGGATGGCTTTGGTTTCTAAGTTGCCAAGGGTTTCGTAAAGTTTTGATAGGGTTTCTTTGTCATTGCTGTCTATTTTTTTTACTAGGTTGAAGAAGAACATTGGGGCTGAGCTTGGGTTTAATAGGAGTTCGATGAATCTTAAGTAGCCGTTTAGTTTTTCGGTTATTGTTCTTCTGATTTTTCTTAAGAGGAATTGGGTTTCGATTGAGATTTCTTCGATGTCGAATTGTTGGTTTAGTTGAGTGAAATCTGGGAGGGAGAATTGTGATTGAAGAGTTTTGTATTCTTTTTTTAGTTCTTCTAAGTTGCTTGGTATTTCTTCTGATTCTTTTGTCATGGGGAGGTTGGGATATGGGAGTATATAAATTTAATGATGG
>Ga0187833_10000594_pt1 | contig 41915 bp, 52 predicted proteins | sample ETNtaG_37_FD_167968 | JGI IMG/M metagenome (GOLD analysis project Ga0187833, IMG submission 167968) | Marine microbial and viral communities from oxygen minimum zone, Eastern Pacific Ocean - ETNP2014_SV_400_PacBio MetaG (Illumina Assembly) | ecosystem: Environmental > Aquatic > Marine > Hypoxic...
TTGAAAACAACCCAAATTCATACTCATGTAGCTAATAAAGATATAAAAAATTTAGCAGAATTGTTATAAATCTTAAACCTTAATCCAGGAACTTACTCGTTCCTAAAATCAAAACTCCCGTTAACTTAACAATGCATGAAAGTGTTGTCACGACAGAGTGTCGTGAGATTGGGTCCGTATCAGGATTTAACAAGCTATATTTAAGCAAACGATTGCCATGCCTTAGGAGGTGGTTAGTATGACTGAACCACGAAAACTAAGCGAAAAACATGCAGTACGGCAACTATTAGAGACAGGGCAGATAACCATCGAGGAAGCTCTATTCATCCAACGCCTCAGGTAGCTGCCGTAAGGCAGCACCCTTTTAAGGTACCTTTTTTTTTTCTTTATGCGTGAGTTGCCAAGACGATATCATATGACTTCTGAAGAGCTTGGTGATCTGAAGAAAGCAGTCCAAACAGACTTCACCGCCTCACCTCCCGACCCATTTTCCAAGGTAACCAAATTCAGCACTCCAGACGGTACGAGTGTGGCCAGCCATGACGGACTGACGGGTACTTTGTCTGTGGGAAGTACGCGCCACGATCAGCAGGTTGTTTTTGCGGGTTTGGTGGCTACTTTTTACAGATCTAACACTGGCGTAGATTCTGACCTGTCATAAACATTTTTATACTCCAAGTGTTGGGTGCAGTGTATGAAAGCTGCTCTAAGTCTTGTTTTTCTATTACTAGCAAGCATGGTGTACGCTGCCTGTCCTTCAGGTGGGAGTGCTGTGTGTGGTGAGGATGGAAGAACATATGCTAACGCCTGCCAGGCTAAGAGTGCAGGCGTTGATTTCGCTCCAGTAGCGTGTGGCGGCAATCGTGACACTCGCGGAAGAATTGTTGGTGCGGCTGTTGCCTCAACAAAATCGTTAAGCACGTTGAAACGAGCGGCCCAGAGTGCTAATGAGAATTCTATCCGGCGATGCGTGAAAGCAGGCACGCTCTGTGATGCTGCGGTCACAAAATCAAAGAATGCCAAGAAAGCGTATCTTGCGGGATACGCAGCAAAGGCTGAAACCGTTCTTGGACAACTCAAGGTGCGTGTTGATAAATTAACATTAGGAGCTGCTGCAAAGGCTTCGTTTGCTCAACGCGTGGAGACGTTGCTCGTTACAGTGAGGGCCAATCGCAAACTGGCAGAAGACCTTCCACTCACTGCTCCTGCTGAGGATGTTGTAGCCATCAACAAAGCGCTTGCTGATGGTGTGGTAGAGTTGAATGCGATTAACCTTGAATCCCAGGCGGCGGTAGCCACCCAGGCCATCGCTGCGCGTGTGGCCAAGTATGAAGAGGTTGTGGGGAAGATCCAGGCGGTCGTGGTGTTGAAGAAGAGTTTCAATGAAAGTTTTCAAAAAACTATTGATGATATCAATCTGAAAATTCAAGAGATGAAGGCTGCGCAAACATCCTTCCCTGCGCTGATCCTGAGCCAAGATCCTACGTTGAAAAAGGAAGCGGCAAGTGTTCGCTCTTTGGTGAGGGGTACGGGATCAAAGATTAAGTCTTTGATTAGTAGGTTGAACGCTGCCATCAAGGCCCACAATAGGGCTATCGAGAAACAGAAGAAAGCCGCGCAATAAGTTCTTTGGTTTTTGGCTTGAAATTGTGTCCTGCTCCTTGGATGAGGATGAACTTTGCTTTAATTTCCTTGGCCAACTCTTTAGCATCCGTATACGGGATGGCGCTATCCTTGCTTCCGTGGATGATGAACACAGGTTTTCTGTATTTTTTTAAAGATCTTTTCACGCTTAGCGAGAAGAACTCGTCATAGAATGCTTTCCTGAGTTTTTTCTTGTGTACCCACTCTCCTGGCCGAGAGTACGTGATGTGTTTGTTCTCCCAGAAGCTCTTCACCTGGCGTGCGGTGAAGTCATAGTTAACGCCGGTGTCCAACTCATTGATCATGCCTAGTAATACTAGTTTGCTTACTCTCCTATCCTTGTGTGCGTAGAGTGCTGCGTCTATCGCTCCTGTGCTGTGTCCTACCAAAACCAATTTTTTGTAGGAATAGTTTTTTTCCAAGAAGTTTATGGCGTACTTTACCTCTTTAACTTCTTGACTCATGAGTTTGTCAGAAAACTTGCCTTCACTTGGAGGTACGCCGCTAAAGGCAAAGCGCAGGCATAAGAATCCTTTTTTGGCCATGGCAGTACAAACGCGTTTGGCCGTGCCTTCCATGCCGCCAGGAAACCCATGCAAGAACACTATGGCGGTGGTGTATTTTTTTGGTTCGTGCACCACGCCCTGCAAGAGCTCTCCTTTATTGTTCTTAAAACTCACCATCCAAAGAAGGTGTATTGCAGGCTTATTAATGCTTCCGCTAGATGCCGGTTAGGGCCATGTATTGAGAAGCTATCTGGGTCAGGAGTTTTCGCTGCTTTTTTTCTGACTTTTGTGTTAACTGTATGACTGCGTCGTACCTGTCTCCTTTTAGTTGTTTGTCTAGCTGGGTGAGGAGGGTGTTAGCACCTATCCATTGTGGGTCTTCTTCTGCACCGAAGGCCCAATGTCTCCTATCGAGATGGGTGCACATTTGTGAAAGTGCCAGACTGGGCATGTTTATTTCAGGGTTTGTTTGGGTTCCTGCATACACTAACGCTCTGTTTTTTTGTTTCACGTACGCGATGACGGGGTCTTTTCTCAGGATATAATGCCAATCCTTCCGGGCAGTATGTGGGCCAAGCCTGTCTATTCTTCGTGGAAATTGGGAGATTTGGGCTAGCTCTCGGTGCAGCAGGGCTCTTTTCGCGTGATGAGAGAACCACTGCTCTTTATCTGGTGAATCTTTGTGTTTTTTGTAGAACGCCTTCCACGCGTTCCAGTATAGAATTTTTCCTGCTTCTTGGTAGAAGGCATCGGCTTGGAGCTCATCTTTTCTGGCAGCATTGGCCAATCTGTTGAGTTTTGTTCGGGAGTTCTTGCTTTCCTTTTGTAGTCTTTCTCCTTGGGAAAACAATCGTTCTGCGGATTCTTGCAGAACTCTCAAGTTGAAGAATACTAGGTGTCCATCATTGCTAGATGCTGCATTACGTTCTGTCCAGGTGTTATATTTTTGGAGGTTTGTTGAGGCAACAACGCCGTACGTGATGGACTTGCCAAGAACTGTTTCTTGGGCGAGTATGCGTTGTTCTAGTCGTGGAGCTTTTTCTGGTACGTGCTGACAACCTAGCGTGGCCAGTAGGCCTGCTATCAGAAGTATTTGACTCATGGCTCCCTATCTTCACTCATTCTAATTTCGATAGAGGTTTTGCTTAAAAGGATGTGCATCCTCTGTATGGTAACGTTGCGTATTAGTTTTGACTTTACTCAGGAGGGGATATAATTCCTTTATCTTTGAGATGACTTACCCTCTTAGTATAGTCTTTCTTCCCATACCACGGGATGAAAATTCCTACTCTTTTGTGCATGCACCATGGTTCCACTAGCCGTCTTGGAGGGTTGATACATTCAGGTGCTATCCAATCCTTTACTTGTTTATTGATTCCTAGTATCATGTCGCACAGTTTGTGATCGGCCGTTGCTAGTACCGGGAAATACTTACCCAGGAGGTAGGCCCGAGTTGCGATCTTTACATCGGTTCGGTCGCTGAATTTATTGCCCGCCACGCCGTGTTGTATAGCCATGTGGTGAATGTATTCGTATGCTTCATCAAAATCTACAGGGTACGCTCTTATACTACTCTTTACCAAGCCCGTGAGAGTCTTGTCATTGTATAAAGCATTGATTCCCCACATTTCGGAGGCTACTGCGTCATCAGTGACTGCCATTCCTTTCTCAAGACTTAGTACTAAGTCCTCACGGTGCGCACTTTTTTGGGCCGGATCGCCGTACTGGATATCGAGTATGCTGGTGTCAAAAACAACATCATACCGTTCTACCAGTTCAGAAAAAATGTAGTGTCTTCCGAGCTCGTACACCGATTTCTCTCTTTTTACTGTCCAGTTTGGCCTCCACCCACTCATAGAGCGTATATGCGGGGGAGACTTAAAAGTATGCGGGGGTGTTTTCAGAAAGCGTTGCTAATATTCTAAGATAAGTATCACTCTTGACGTAGGTCTTTTTCTGTCCATCGTCCTTGTACGTAGCCCACTCTGATAAGGTCTTTCCATTATCCATCATTCTTTCCGTCATCGAGAAAGTCGTCCATTTTGAGGTAGGTTACGCCGTGTTTTCTTTCCTCAAGATCAAAGGTTCCTTTGCTTTTAAGGAATCTCCGACGTTGTTTACAGTCGGTTTTTCCGATGAAGGGAACAAAGGCTGCCATTTCTTGCTCAAAATACCACGGTTGCACCGCTCTTCCCATACTTAAGACGTAGTCCGGGGCATTGCCCTCCAAAAAATCTTTGTTGAACTCTACCAAAGTCTGGCACAATTTTTTATCTCCAGACACTAAAACAGGCGATTTAAGGTCATTGCCAATGATGCCTAGTGCTGCGACCTCAAGATCGGTCCAGTGATTGAAACTGTTAGGGAGAACAACCCCTGCCTTCTTCGCATATGTGTACAAGTGTTCAATAAGACGGTAATACTCCAAAGGAACGTTGTTGTCAACTCGCCGAGAGATGTGACGAAGCATCCGGCCCAGCCTTGCGGGTTCCACATAGTCCAACAAACTTCTGGCTTCTACGAGTACGTTACCCGCGGAGTGCATGCTTTTTCGATACTCAAGAGTTTCTAACAGGGTACGTTGGTAGTGCAGCATAACTGGTTGTGGAGCGTTGGTGGCATCAAGCATGGATGTGTCGAAAATGACATCATGATTGCGCGCAAGATACTCCAAGCTGACAATGACTGTCCAGTCATCTAGATCGAAATCGTTCTCGTCTTCACTCATAGTCTTACTATTGGTAACTCTTTTAAAAGTGTTAGGGAGGGTAAGGTGCCCCTGGAGGGAACCGGTCAGATTTGTTCGGTTCCCCAGGAATGGTGATGTCAAGAACGGGTCCGGGTTATGCGACTACTTTCTTTTTTTGCAGCAATGCCTTGGAGACTGCCATGTCCACATCGATAAGTTTTTGCACGATGGGGCTGTCCTGGTTGAGCTTGTAAAGTTCTGCTCTTCCTACCCTTCTTGTTTTCCTTACCAAGCCGATCTTGGTGACGTGTGGCCAGAACTGGTGGATGGTGGTCCAGCCAACGCTTGCTCCTTTGGCAATGTCTGTCAAGCTGTAATCAAATTCTTGGTTGTCTAGGAGAAAGTCGACTACTCTCAAAACAGGCGCGTCCCCAAATACCAAACTAAATGAGCTCTTTTCCATATTGTTCATTATGGAGAGCTTATTTATATACTTTGCGGTATTTTAAGCTCTTGAAAAAGGACAAAGGTTTTTGTAGTTGTTTTGCTTACAGAGGTGCGTGAATCTAGAAAAGATCATTCTTCGAAAACTCTTTCGTAGGCGAATCATTGGGGGAAAGCATACGGCCTTGGAACATGTTACTGCTTCAATCCCTAAGAATCTCCATAAGGACGCGAAAAAGGATGCGGAAAAACTCATCAAGAAAGATTTGATAAAAAAGAAGCCGACGGGGTACGGCCTTCACATTAGTCTCAACCCTGACAAACTCGATGATATCCTTCAAATACTTGAGGAAGAATAATACTTTCTCGTTAGGGCTCTCTTTAGTTAGTAAATAATTTACCCCGTTGGGATCAGGGTGCTGGCATCAGAACTTCTTAGGTGAATAATTGGGTGATTTTGGTCATATTCTTGACAAGATGAAGGTAGCTCCCGAAACCCTAATCGGTTAAGAGGGAAATCCCTACAAGCGCGGTTCCCGATGTGAATATGGCTACTGCAGTCGCCCTCATGACTCCATTTAGACACCTATGTACAAAATTCGGCGGGCAGCCTGTACCTATTTCACTATCAACCCCCGTCGCCTTCAGAAATAACCAGCACGTACTAAATCAAGCATATATGGTCAAGGGAACTCGCGTTCTCGCAGCTGTTGATTTGGACCAAAAATTGTTTTTTGGAAGTATAGATTTTGAAGAATCCCAAAAAGACGATGAGCTACTAGGGGACCTTGATGATTTCTTTGAGGGATTAGGGGATCCAATAGTTAATGAAGTTCAAACCTCCCGGTAGATCCTGACCAAAGTAAACAATCCAGTGATTACGTACTCGTTTTCTTAAGGACCTATCTTTGTTTTCCTGGATGATAAGGACCGGTTCCCCAGATTGACGATAGCTTTAATAATGAGCAAGCGCTTGATAAGGATATGGCAACGAAAACAGTCACTATTACCGAAGACGAGTACGAATACTTCAAAAGATTGGAGCAGGCTGCCCAGGAAGAACTCTTGCTAAGCGTCAAGAGAGGCTTGGAAGACGGAGCAAAGGGAAAAATCAGAGAGCGCTAAGCTTTTGCCTAATGATTTCTTTATACTTATCAAGATCGTCCTTTATTTGATCAATCGTATCTTGTTGTGCCTTCTTATCGCTAATCGTCACAAGCAAAACCGCATCAAGTTTTTCATACACTAAAAAGAATGCTCGATACTTGCCAAACTTTTTCTCCCGGAAAAAAGGATAGCCTAGAGGTCGCCCAACCTTCCAAGATTCCTTCAACTGCTTGACAATGTCATTCATTTCATCGCCATACTCTTTTTGGAGAATTCTTTCCCACGTGTCATACTCTTTCGTAGAAAAAACGCGCACCATGAAGGCTGCAAGAATTCATGTTTATTAAATTCTTCCCATAAATAATACGCCCCCTGAAAAGAGGCGTTGTTTAGTCTTGGGATTTCATACGTGAATAATCAGAGGATTGTTTGGGTCTTTTTGATGCGCATATTCTTAAAGCAAGAGCCACTTATTGAGGGTATGGTACCTGATAACACAAACCATGTGAATGGAACTGTGCGCCGCGTTGCTTACAGCGGAAATAGCATTACCTTCTTAGTTGAGGGACAGGAGGATATCCTCTTTCTAATGAAGGGAACAACTCCGCCGCTTCTTAATGGGTGGCACGTAAGTGGATATGTGTGTAAGGACGCACAACTTGGCGATCCAAAAAAGGGTTTCGAGATTGTCGAAATGAATTGCCATGAACAAGAGGGAGGCCCTGTTGCCTACCAGTACGAAAGAGATCCTTTCGGATAGACTAGAGGACTTCTTGCAGTAGAATTTTCCATACCTCTCAACTAAACAATCAAGTGTGATTGTTACACTTTTCTTAAGGATCCCTACTCTTCCTGGAGGATAAGGACCGGTTCCCCGTTTGGTGTTGATCTGGGGGAACCGATCAGATTTGCTCGATGCCCCTGGAGAGATTTGAACTCTCGACCTACGGCTATCCTAAACCGTCGGCGGCCATATAAGACCGTCGCTCTCACCAAGCTGAGCTACAGGGGCATGGTAAGGAGAACGCTTTCTACTGTATTTAAAGCTATCTCGGAGATTTTCCGAAAAAAGAACCGAAAGACATATAAAGAATTCCCGTGTATATACATGTAATGACAAACACTATGTTGAGCGTGCGCGTCGACACCGCACTCAAGCGTAGGATGCGAGGAAGGAAAGAGATCAATTGGAGTGAGGTCATCAGAAATTCTATAGAAGAAAAACTGATCGAACATCATCACGTTGACCGAGATAAGGCAAAGCAAGCCGTCAGCAGAATGGACTGTGCTTTGCGGAGCAACACATTCGTCTTCGAAAAAGGTAGCCTGGAGGTAATCAAGGAATGGCGAAGGAAAAGAAGGTAGTGGACGCTTCGGTTTTGGTGAAGCTCTTTGCCAAAGAAGAAGGAACTAATAGTGCGCGAGATTTACGCGCAAAACATGTTGCTGGTGAAATAGTTCTCGTGACTACCTCTCTCGCGTTCCTGGAGGTAATGAATGGGTTAAGGTACGCTCGCCATCGCACCGGAAGCTTACAAAAACATAGTGCTGATCTGTGGGATCTATCCCTTGTCGTGCCTACCCTATCCAAAGAAACCATGGCCAGAACGGTCGCGATTGCTGAGGAGTTATCGCTTAGCGTGTACGACGCACTATATCTCGCTACCGCTCGCAACCTGGGTTGTTCTTTAATAACTGCGGACAAAGCGCTGGCACAACACCCTCCAGCAACGCTGCTTTAATATAGGGGTGCTATGCTCTTCCCTTCATGGGCGACGTCATCAGAGATATCATTCTTGGTGGACAAGATGGGTTAGTCAATGTGCTCGGCCTAGCTCTTGGCGTGGCGGTGGCTACCCAGACTACTCAAATGGTGCTCGTCTCTGGGTTGGTGGGAACGTTTGCCGAAAGTATCAGCATGGCGGCAGTTGCGTATACGGGCTTTAAGGCAGCAAAGGACGTCAATCGCTCTGCAAGGGGAAGAGTGAGAAAGTTCATGCTCAAAGAATACGGCCACCCTGTTCACAGCGCAGTTTTGGTAGGTCTTGCGTCGTTGATCGGAAGCCTCATTCCGCTAATACCTTTCTTCTTCATGCCTGTTCAGCAAGCCATGTATGGGTCTGCGGGCCTGTGTGCTGTCATACTCTTCATACTTGGATCCTATGAAGGAAAGCTCGCCAAAAGGGACACCACCCGCGCAGGCGTTGAGTTGCTGATCATCGGCATGCTGGCCGCTCTAGCAGGCTTTGTTATCGGGCTAGTGATCAAAAACATTTTTATATAGGCAAATCTGGCCCGTTCTATGTTCAAATGGTATGGTGTAGTGGGCTTGCTTATGATGTTGTTTGTCCATGTGAACTACGTTCTGGGCATCCAACCGTTCGCTAGATGGTATTTTCTTATCGTCTGGGTGGGCTACATTCTTTTGGTGGACGCAATCATCTACCAACTCCATCATAGCAGCTTACTTACCAAACGACCAAAAACGTTAGTAGGTATTGCTATTACTTCTGTTGCTATCTGGTGGCTTTTCGAGTTGGTCAACCTTCGTGTTGCTAACTGGGGCTACCATGGCGAGGTCGGCATAGCTGCAGTAGGTAGTGTTGCGTACAAGACAGTCATGTTTGCCACGATGCTTCCTTCATTCTTTGAGACTGTAGAATTGTTCAGAACTTTACACTTGTTTGATGACAAAAAACTTCGCCATAAGCACAAGATCACTAAGAAGGGCTTGCACGCCATGATGTTGGGTGGCTTGTTGTGCTTAATCCTTCCTTTAGTGTGGCCTTCGGTGTTCTTTCCTTTAGTGTGGCTGACGTTTTTCTTGTTGCTAGACCCAATTAACTTTTTGAATAAAGAGCCAAGCATCATCCAGCATTGGAGGGATAGGAGGCTTGCCATTCCGTTAGTGTTAGTGTGCACGGGTCTTACGTTAGGATTCTTGTGGGAGTTCTGGAATTACTGGGCTCCTCCTGCCACTAAATGGTTCTACAACATTCCGTACTTAGGATTTTTTAAGATCTTTGAGATGCCCATTTTAGGATATTTTGGGTATATCTTTTTTGCATTCGAACTGTATGCTATGTACTTCTTTTTTAGGAGTTTGTTCAAGCACAGAGAAAAGTTGTTGACGTAAGGGGATGTTCTAATTTGTTGAGAAAATCTATTGCTGGTTCATCAAAGCCTAAATCATACATTTACAGGCCTAGCCTCTTCCGTGCTTGTTCTTCGGTAAGAAACTTGCCGGCTTTAATTCTTTCCCTGGCTTTTTCTATCGCCTGCACTGCCTCTTTGCTTAGTTTTGGCTGCTTGCTGGCGTTTTTTGCAATGAACACTACTTTCTTGATTACTTCGTCATAACTCTCGTTTTTGTATTCTCGGAACTGGTCAAGTTCTCCTTTAGTGTCCTCTTGGAGTTTTATAGTTGTGGCCATGAGTATACCTCCGTATACCAAAGTATAAAAGCTTTGTGGTTTTAGGATGCACAGAAATTAGCCCATAATCAACGGGCCAGTATGCCGTTCAGCACATTTTGTACTGATATCTTCTTGTTCCATGCCCTCTGATGTTTCTTCCATGAATAATTCGCCAAGTTCTTCGTCACTCATTTTGTTCCTCCACCATGCGCCGACCGGGAATCGAACCCGGGACTGAGCCTTGGCAAGGCTCTATTATGCCACTTAACCATCAGCGCGTATTCTTGTAAGGTGCTTGCTGCCTTTTTAAAGCTTGCTCCAGCTTTATAACTCAACCCGCACTTTTAAGAGTATGAGTAAAGACCTCAGTAAGGGGGATAGGTGGATTACGGTAGGAGTGGTTTCAGTAGCGTTAGCTGCCATCATTGCTGCACTGACTGTAAAGAGCCCCGCACCGGCCCCTCCTCCGAAGCCTCGCCAGCCAGTGGCGCAGGAGGTACCCTCAACATTCTCACCTCCCACGAGTGTTTCCCTTGTTCCTGCCTATGACTTCGAATGTCATGTTGTGCTCAAACCTAAGGGTTTTTACAGACGCAATGATGAGGACGATATTGTCAGGCGTGTAGAAGATTTTTACAAACAACAAGGAATTGCCCTGGACGTGCAATTACACGAGAGCATGGCTACGGTTCCTAAAGACAGAAACACGAAGAACCAGTTTGTGCTGCAAGAGCTCAACTCACAGGAAGCGTATGACAAGATAATCGTACCTGCAAAGGAGAAATTGACCCAACAATACAATGAACTAGCAAAGGCATATGACCGTATAGAGAAAATGGGGAAAGGAAAGGAGTCTAGTGCTTACTACGATGCCATACATGCGGTGACCAGAAGAATGGTTGAGATAAGGGCTCAACTAGGAGACCTGGAGGACTACAACTACCGACTAGCACACACGACTGAGGGGGGTGCCAATGTGGAAACAGGCACGGGCTACCTTCTTGATCCTACCATCCTGCAACTTAGGGAGATCCATGCTAACATTTCCGATCTTTTTAGTATATCTGCAGGCAAAAAAACCAGCAATTGGGCAGAAAGAGAAGGCGCTCTTGTCGTAGCGCACGAAACTGGCCATTTTCTGAGATTAATCCACACTTTTGAAGACGATGAATTGGCGAACACGGTGAATGGCGTGACGAACTTCATGAGTTATGAGAATGCAACTCTTAACCATCCTGTGGGGTTTGTAGCTGCTCCGAAGCAAGTTCGTCAGTTGCAAGATTACAAGAAGGCTCACGGCATGCGGTAAACTTTCACAACCTTTATATTAGCTCTTACACCTGCTTAGGGTATGTCTCAAGATAAGTGGTACGAACAGGATGACGGTCCGCCTGATGCTGTACAGGCAGGCAAAAATGTAGGAAGGTCATCCCTGCAACACGGCTGTGGATATCTAATGACCTTAGCCACCCTTATCTTGGGTGGTTTGTTAAACGCGATATTGAGATTTTCTCTTTTACCTGATCCCAAGTTTTCTGTTAAGAATAGAACTGCGCAGGTGGTTGGTAGAGTGGTGAAGGATGGCTGGAAGGACGTTGGGGGTGTGGGAAGGACGTATACTGCGTCTGTGCTATCGTCTTTTCAAGGGAAATCTCAAGAATTTCCTTTTGCGTTTGTAGACTCTCCAGGGGCGTTGAAAAGTTTGGACGATCTTTTTGATCCTGGAGATTATGTTGGCGTGCGATTTCGTAGGGGTCAAGTCTTAGATGACGGTACCCTTGTGGTGCGAGTTTATGGTGCTAAAGAATATTAGCGTAGCGAGAACGTTATGAGCCTCTTAGTTGTGTGATGGTTTGTCGGATGTCGTTGTTTAGCTTTCCAAGATCTTGTTTCATTTTTGTTAGCATTTGTTCTTCGTTGATTTGTTTTGCGAGTTCTGCAAACGCTTTCTTGGTGGCGGGTATGTCTCCGTTCATGGCTGCTTCTTGGATGTTGTCTCGGGTTTGTACCATTCTCTCTCCGTTTTGGTTGATTCTTGCTGCTTCTTCTTTGAGTCTTGCCACGGGTAGTTGTTTGGATACTTGGGTGAGTTTTTGTGTGATCGTCATCATTTTGGTGTATATGGGATCAATTTTGAGGAGTACTTTTTGGTTTACTATGATGTTTAGTTTTTCGAGTGTTAGTGTTTTTACGATTTTTTTGGTTAGTGCTTTGTAGGATACTACTAGTTCGTCTAATTCTGCTTTGGCGCTTTCAAGTTTGAAGTTCTCGAGTTCTTCCTTAAAGGCTTCTAGTTGTTCGTTTGTCTCTTGTATTTGCAGGCGTGCACTTGCTTGCTGGGCGTCTGTTGCTTTGTTGTCTTTGAATATGTTTGTGAAGCTTTCGTCTAAGTGTTCGAGTCGGCCTTCTAGGCCGGGTATGCGTGAGTTGAGTGCGTTGATTGCGGCTCTGTTCTGTTCTCGCGTGTTGAGGGTGGTGAAGGTGTGGCTTACTTCGGTGGTTTTTGTTGCTTTCACCTCTATCTCGCCTGTTTCTTCTATTGCGCCTTCTTTTTCGATGCTTATTGTGTATGTTCCTTCTACGATGTGGGTGAGGAGAGCTTGTCCTTCATCGTCTGTATTGGTGGTGGCCATTACATCGTCTCCTTGTAGTAGGAGTATGGTGGCTTGTGCTAGTCGTTGCTGGTTTTCTTTGTTTGTAACGTGTATTGCTATGTTTCCTACCTTGCTTTTTACTTGGAAGGTGTGTTGGGTTGTGTCTCCGGGTGTGAGTTTGACGGTCTCGCTTGTTTCTTTGAACATTTTGCCGGTTACTTTTATGGTGTGGGTGCCTGAGGGTATTTCGGGTATTACGTATTCTCCGTCTACGAAGCTAAATTCTTCATCGTCAACCAGTATGCGTCCTACAGGGACGTTTTCGTCGTTGTGATCAAACACTATGTTTGTGATGAGTTTTGATGGTTTGAGTTCTAGGGTGTATTTTTTTTGTACAGTGCCGTCTTTACTTATCTCAAGGGTGTCTTCTTGTGTGATGTAGATGTTGCTTTCGTCTTCGATGACGATGTCGTATGTTCCCACTTTGAGGTCTGTGTTGGTGTCTGTGGTTGTCTCTTCTTTGGTTGCTTGATGTGTTAGGGTTATGAATCCGTTGGTTATTTTCGTGTCAGACTTGTCAACGATGTTTAGTTCTAGTGTTCCTTTATGCGGGACGATGGTTAGTTTCTTTGTGGCGTCTTGTTGTGTTTTGTCTATGTTGAAGGTGCCGGTGAATCCGTCATAATCTTTTTTTGTCACGACTACTTTGTTTGTGCCTAGTGGCATGTTGAAGGTGGTTTCTCCTTCGATATTATGGCCGTTGAAGGTGACTTTGATGTTGGCGTCTACGATTTCCTCTTCGGCGGTGGGTGCTAGGTTTATTCTTACTTTCTCTTTTACTATTGGGATGACTAATGGCTCTTCTGATACGAGGAGTACTTTGCTGTACGGTTCTGTTACTTCTTGATCGACTTTGATGGTGTAGAATCCTTTGAGAAGCTCGAGGGTTGCCTCTCCGTTAGATCCGGTGGTGGTTTCTCCTACTATGTCTTCTCCTAGCAAAGCTTTTATTTTTGCGTTTTCGACGGCATCTCCGAAGTCGTCTTTTACGGTTACCTGTACTGTTAGGCTTTCAAACTCTACACCGTCCCCGAGGTCTCCTACGTCAGCGATGTCTGAATCAAAATCAAGATCGAATCCGTCTCCTATTTGTTCTTCTTGGCTTTGTTTTAGTTCTAGTGGGATTTGGGTGCTTATCGTGTCGCCTTCTATGAGGCTAAAATCTATATCTTTCGTTACAAATCCTGTTTTGGTGAATGAGGCGATAAGTGTTATGGGTAGGATGCTGGGGATCACGGGTGTGCTGAACTGTCCTTCTTTGTCTGTGACTCCTGCTGCGATCGTTTGTCCGTCTTCTGTGATGACTACTTCTACGTTTTCTTCGCCAACTCTACCACCCACTCCGGTTACTGTGTAATCGACTTGTTGCGTTGTCAGGTCAAAGTTTATGGTGTCATCGAACGTTGCTAGGTTGAGTGTTTCTTTGAAGGGGTTGTACCCGTCTACTTGTGTGGTGAAGGTTAATTCTTTTTCTGGTAGCACGACTTGTCCATTGGAATGGAACTCGGTCAGTCTTACTTTGTTGTTTAGCACGGCTACGAGCGCTTCTACAGGGCCTTTTGGTCCGAAGGTGTTTACCGTGACTTCACGTGGTGGGTGTATGTTTGCTACGACAACGTCATTGTTGGCAAAAGTCTCTACGGTTATTGGCGCGGCGGTGTCTCCTAATGCGCTTGCTTCGACGATAATTTCTTCCGCTGCATCGTAGGGTATGTAGAAGGATGCGTGTCCGGAAATGTTTGTTTCTTCAGTTGCTATCTCGGCGCCTTTGTTTCCATTGTTGGATTTGTATGCTTTGACTGTTGCACCTTGGTGGGGTCCTCCGAAGGTTGCAAGCACGATCATTTTTTTCAATTTGGGACGCAAATCTATTGTTGCCTCGGATACGCGTTCGGCCGTTAGCCTTTCAACGGTGACGGTTTTCTCTACTGTTTCAAAGCCTTCCATTGTGGCGACAAATGTGTACGTGCCTGGCTCTAGTAGCATTCTTTTACTGGCGGTATCCAGGTCGAATGTTTCCTCAATAATGCCTTGTGTCATTCTGACGTTGATCCTTTTCAAGAAGGGATATGTTTCTTGATCTTCTACAGAGTATCCTTTGAGGGAACGAACTAGGTTCTTTACTTCGATTACGACGGGGTCTGAGGCGCTTTGTTGTGTGAGATCCATGACTCCCTCTCCAAAGGGAGAGTCTATCGCTCCCTCTATTGACGCCGTGTATGTGTACCTCTTTGGCGAATACAGAATCTTTCGTTTCGACCCGGTGAAACGCAGGGTGTTTGTTAGGCTGCCGTCATTGGTGACGATCTTAAGGGTTCCACCTGGAGCGAGTTGTCCGAAGTCTTCTTGTATGGTGAATGTGGGTTGGCCGGTATATTCTACCACTAAAGGCGAAAAGTCTGTTTCTTGTCGAGAAACGCTAATGGCCCGCCTACCTCCAAAGTTGTAAGGTTCTCTGCCATCGAGAATAACAGTTATTGTTGAATCTACGTTCGGTGTTGCGAAGGTGTAGACTCCTGTAGTGTGGGACTTTAGTGATACGCGTTTGTTTCCATCCCTCCAGAGGTAAACACCTCCAAAGGGTTGGTTAATGTTGTCCACTGGTTCTCCCCGGTGATCGAATAGTTTTATTATTAAATCTCGATATATTCCTGGGGGATGCTCCTCTAAGAAAAGAGTAAATTGGCGTGCTGAGCCATCGTGGGTAAACGTTATAGGTGTAGGAGCGGCGTACTTTATGCTGCCTCCTTTTATTTGGAGTTCTTTATTCGGGAAAAATCTTTTATCCCAGAAGGCGTAGCCGTTACTGTCTGTGACGGCCCCTTTGCTACCCCAACCTCCTGAAGGCCAATTCAATGTTACTCCTGTTCCCTCCACGGGTCCGTTTTCGTCGGACACAGTTACGCCGATATGGAGACCTACGCCAATGGCATTCCCGGTATTGCTTACGTTTATGTTATCTAATAGGTAGAGGGCTGCTACTAGCCCAAAAAGAACGAGAATCCAAGAAGTGTGATTATTTCTGGGCATACTTGCCAGCCACCCTTAATACTATATAAATGTTGAGTGTTAAAACAAAGAAATAAGACTTAAATCAAAAGTGGTGCGATTAACAATGCCACAATAGTGATCATCTTGATCATGATGTTCAAGCTTGGAGCGCTTGTATCTTTCTTTGGATCTCCTACGGTGTCACCAATGACTGCTGCTTTGTGTGCTTCACTTCCCTTACCGCCGTGAGCTCCTGCTTCGATGTACTTTTTAGCATTGTCCCAAGCTCCGCCACTGTTGGCTTGTTTGATGGCTACGATAACTCCACTTACTAAGGCGCCTACGAGTAGTCCGCCTAGTCCTTCTACTCCTAGTAGGAATCCGATAACGACGGGTGTTGCTAGAGCTATTAAGCCGGGTAGAATCATTTGTTTCAAAGCAGATGCTGTGCTGATCTTGACACATCTTGCATAGTCTGGCTTTTGTGTTCTTTTCATGATGCCGGGCATGCTCTTGAACTGTCGGCGTACTTCTTCCACCATGAGCTTTGCTGCCTTACCTACTGCCTCAAAGGTGAGTGCGCTGAACAAGTATGGTAGCATGCCTCCGATTAAAACGCCAATAAAGACTACGGGGTTGAGCACGTCGATGCTCTCTAGTTGTGCAGTTACTGCGTATGCTGAGAATAATGCTAGTGCTGTCATGGCTGCGCTGCCGATGGCGAATCCTTTACCTATCGCTGCAGTAGTGTTGCCGGCCATGTCTAACTTGTCTGTTCGGTTGCGTACTTTGGAGGGTAGGCCTGCCATTTCGGCAATGCCGCCTGCGTTGTCTGCCACAGGTCCGTATGCGTCTACTGCTAGGCTGATTCCTAACGTTGCAAGCATGCCTACGCCTGCTAGTGCGATGCCATAAAATCCTGCTAGGTTGAATGCGATGTAGATGACTCCAGCAATGACTAATGTAGGTAGTACGGTACTTTTCTTGCCTACTGCTAGTCCTTGGATGATGTTTGTTGCAGCCCCTGTAGTGGAGGCTTCTGCGATGGCCCTTGCATGGGGGTGCTCTTCGCTCGTGTAGTATTGTGTTATTTTTCCGATCAATACGCCTGCTACCAATCCTGCGAGCACTGCGTAAAAGTATGTCAAGGATTGGAACATGTAGTTGGTTAGTAAGCCTGCGAAGATGATGAAGATGACGCTTGATCCGACTAATCCCTTCATGAGGCTGTTCATAGGGTTCTTGCCTCTCACACAGTAGATGCCGAGTCCGCTTGCCACGATACCTAGGGCTGCTAAGTATAGAGGGTAGACTAAACCTACCTCGCCTATGGCGGCTAGGCCTAGGGCCATCGCTGCGATTATTGTTCCTACATATGATTCGAATAAGTCTGCTCCCATGCCTGCAACATCTCCAACATTGTCTCCTACATTGTCTGCGATGACTGCGGGGTTTCTTGGATCGTCTTCTGGGATGCCTTTTTCGACCTTTCCTACGAGGTCTGCGCCTACGTCTGCTGCTTTGGTGTAGATGCCTCCACCTACTCTGGCGAAGAGTGCTACTGCGCTTGCTCCGAAGGAGAAGCCGAACACTTTTGCTGGATCTTTAAAGACTAAGTAGATGCCTAGTACGCCTAGTAATCCTAGTCCTACTACGGAGAAGCCCATGACGCCTCCAGAGAAGAATGCTATGCGTAGTCCTTTTTCTAAACTTTTGCTGGATGCTTGGGTGGCTCTGACATTGCTCTTGGTTGCTGTGAGCATGCCTGCAAAGCCTGCAAGGACGGAGAAGACTGCTCCGATAACGAATGCGATTGCTGTTTGCTGGTCTAAGAACTTCCATAGTAGTGCTGTGATGATGACTACAAAGATTGCTAGTACTGAGTATTCTGCTTTGAGGAATGCCATCGCTCCTTCTCTTATTGCGGAAGCAATCTCTTGCATCTTTGGTGTGCCTGCATCTGCTTCATCAATGCTTTTGTTCAAAAAGTAAACGATGACAAACGCTAGCAAGGGTGCAATGAATACGTATTGTAACATGTTGTGCCGTGGAGATGGTTGACTTATAAACTTTTCTGAGTACTCAAGCTGAGTATTTAAGTGGATACATCAAGTACTTTCCATTCCTGGACGCGTTGCAGCTCTTTCACTGTGATTCTTAAGTGTCTTTTCTCCTTCCCTCCCCCACACTCGAAAACGGTTCCTGCTGCTACTTTTTCGTCCATGACGCGTTCATACTCTCCTTCTAACAATGGGGGTACGTCTCCTGGGCCGTATGCTGTCGTTTTTCTGACTTCGTTGGCGTTGGCAAAGTGGGTGTTGGGGTAGTGTTGTGCAAGTTTTGCTTCGTCTGCTCTGCAATCTCCGCGAACAAGGACAAGAATGGGCTTTTCTCCTATGAAGAGTAGGCTTTTGATGATGGTGGCAGGGTCCATGCCCCTGTCAGCGCTTTGTTGTACTGTTTTTACTTCATGATCCGTGTCTAAGAGTTCTGCTTGCACGTTATGTTCCTTGATGAAGTCTGCTAGTGCGTCCATGATGGGCAGATGGTGACTGATTTTATAAAAACGTCACCTATTTGTTCTCTATGCATAGAAGAAGGTTCCTTAAACGGTTTGCACAAGCTACTGCAGCGTTTGCAGGGGTAGATCTGGGATTTTCTGTGCTATCACGCGCGGTAGCTATTGAACCGTGGTGGGTGTCGCGAGGTAACGATAATCCCCTGCCGAACTCGAGTTTTGTTGATTTGGGGTACCGCGTTAATCTTTTGGGGGTGGATCACGACCAACAATTCTTTTCTGATCATAAAATAGCACTCGAGGCCGCTGTTGAAGGCTGTGAGCTGGCAGTGATGGAGGCAAGTCCAGAGGATCTTGACGATCCTAGAATGATTCCGTGGTACAGACCGTACTTTGAAGGTATGGTTAACCTGTGCGCAAAACATAACAAATCAATTGTTGCACTGGATAACGCCAGCGGGTGGGGGAACATCGGCGAACACGCAGCAACCTGGCTAAGCCTGGCGTACTCGATAACGCACGGTTGCGAACTTTCTGAGTTGAAGTCCGGGCCTGACAAAAATGCGACTCTCAAACAGCTACGGAAGCACACGGTGGCTATTTTTGGCGGGCTCTTCCTAGGGGGGATTACTTCATCTCCCATACCGCTCATTGCTGAATCATTTGGGGCAGATGCTCGAGGTTCTGTGATTAGGTTTGATCATTCGATAGACCACAGAAACATTCAGCTAATAAATCGAATGCAAAGGCTTCCAGAGTTGACTCCCATTCACAATAGCAGCTATGTGCTTTGCAACTTTGGCCAATCACACACAGATGGTGTTGACTATTACGCCAAGCATCCGACCTTGCGTGCGATCAAAACTGTGTTGTACCGTCCGACCTTTGACCTTGTTGACAACAATAGAATTTGCCGTTATGACCCGACCTCGAAGGGTTGGGAGAAGACAATCTTAGCATGATGGGCCCGCCCAGATTCGAACTGGGGACATACACCGTGTAAAGGTGTCGTCATTTGCAGGCCTCCAAACCAGTTGAAGACTAACCGCTAGACCACGGGCCCGTGATACAATTACGATCCACAAGTCCTTTTTAAAAGTATCCCTGTCTCATTAGCCGTGAGTGCCTGTCCTGTGCGTAGAAAATGCATGTAGCGCACAATGTTCCGGGAGTTGCTACTTCCGATGTTAGCAAAGAATCTTTGTGCCTTCTCACGTCCGTATGCCTGGAACCTGTTTTTTGACGCGCCAAAGCCAATCTGAAAAATAGTCAGTGCTCTTTTAATTTGTGCGTACAGGTAGGGATGGGTAACTGTAAAGTCGAGCATTATGCCTGTGTGCGGATGGCGAAACACGCCACCGTCAGTATCGAATAATCCTCGTAAGCAAGAAGATAGTAAGGTGGCTTTCTCAAAGAAATGTCGGGGTATGGGTAATTTGCTATCGCATTTTTTCCCTGATGGAAAACCGTTTTTCACCAGAAATCGAGCGATCTTTCTGTTGTTAAGAACGAGCCGTATGGTGTTTTCGTTCTTAGCAAAATATATTTTTGGGGTCAGGCCGAATAATCTCTCGCATAGGGGAACTAAATGGCAAAGAACATATTGTTCATCTTGAACGCTGCTACACGTAATACAAAAGGATTCTTGGTTTTTGTATACGCAACCATCTCCCAACATTACGCCCCAGAACTCTGCAAAATCTTCTGACGTGGGGTCAGGGAGCTGAGATTCATTATATTGTGCTGAATTGTTCCCTCCCTTGCGCTGTCCCCAAAACGCGGATAAGGGGTGAGCCCCGGGTTTCTGGCCACTCACTTCTCCCCAGACACTCTGAGGAATTGTTGTCTTAGAGCCTGCCCAACCAACGCGAGCTGTGTATTCTGAGACGGCAAATCTTTTAGCAACCTGTTCCCAGGTGTAATTATTATTCTTCCGATAGCGGTCAAAAGCGCGTGCGCTCTTTTTCTTACCAACAATAATCCTGGCTGAGACAAATCGTCCGGTGCCGACACGCTTCATTACTAACCTAGAATTTTAATCCTTATATGCTTCACGCGCCCATGTCTAGTGTCTAGTGGCTCCGACGAGAAAAACCCGGAAATCTTCCGTCAATCAAAACTGCCGATGGCGAAGCTTGGTGGGCGGTTCTTGTCCTTAACAACTACGCTTATCGTGGCGGTGCTGGTCTTCTTGCCGTCTGACGCGGTTAAGGTCACATCATGGGTGCCTGCGTCGTTGTAGCCTAGTTGTTTGGTGTTTGCAGTCATCCAGCCAGAGAAGCTAACTTCAGTCACTTCTCCTTCTGGATCGGTAGCGGTATAGTCAATCACTGCGGTGCTGCCTTCGTCGAAGCGGAACACGTGCTCTACGGTGATGACGGGCGGTAGGTTCACTTCTTCTACCGTGATGCGTACTGTTTTGGTGTCTATTAGTTCTCCGTCACTTACTGTGATGGTGGCTGTGCGTTCACCTGAATCGCCTTTCTGCGTCTCCCAAGTTCCATCTTGGTCTAGGGGTTCGGAAAATTCGTAAGATAGTTGGTCTGCGTCTTGGTCAGAGGCAGAGGGTACAACGATGACGGTCTCGCCTTCTAGCACGCTGATGCTTGGTGGTTGTGTCAGGGATGGTGCGCGGTTGACGTTAGCTACGTTGACCGTCACTTCTTCTGTCACAGAATCTTTACCGTCGCTAGCGATGACGACGACAGAGTGTGTGCCTGCGTCGTTGTAGTCTGTTTGTTTGCGTAGGGAGTCCATCCAGCCGCGGATTTCTAAGCCAACGGCATCTCCGTCCTTGTCATTGGTGGTTGCGGTGATGATGACTTCTTCTCCTTCGTTAACGCTGATGGTGCTTGCGCTTAGGCGTAGTTCTGGTTCGTAATTTTCTGGAACCACCGTGACGCGAACGTCTTGTGTCACGACGTTTTGTCCGTCGCTTGCAGTGATGGTTACTAGGTAGCTTCCTCTGTCTCCTTCCTTCGTCTGCCATTCTCCTCGTTCGTTTAGCGGACTAGAGAACGTGTAGGTGATGGGATCTCCATCTGGATCGGTAGCTTTGAGATTGGGGAACTGGACGAGCTCTCCTTCTTTGAACTCTTTAGTGGGTAGGGCTTTGACTTCTATGTTTTCTAATTGTTCTTCCACGGTTGAGGGTGGTGGGGTTTGTTCAGAAGTTTCGTTCACCACGACAACAGGGGTCTCGTCAGGAGTTGTTGTCATGTTTCCTGCAGGTATTTGTTGGACGACACAAGCCGTCATGACCAACATAAGGAATATTGCTGTTTTGTTCATTGTAAACCCCAAATTTGTTACTATTGAGCGGGAGCATCTCCTATTTATACTTTTTGGTGATGAATGATATACGTTAACATAATTTTTTTTTTATCTTACTTTTGCTTCATCTAACTCGGAGAATACTGGGCCTTCATCTGTTGTTAATTCTTTATCCTTATACAATACTTTAGTTTTAGAGGTTTGCATTTTTATTTTTGTAAACTCGTTGAACGTTACGGGTTTGGGATGGCGGGGTACGCCTGCTATGCCTACTAGGTCTCCTGGTTTGCCTTTTGGCTGAAGGATCCTTACTGCGTCTTTTTTGACTGCGGCTAGAATCATTCCTTGGCTTTCCACGCCTCTGAGATCGGCTGGCTGAAGATTGTAGACGAGGACGACGAGCTTGTCTTTGAGTTCTTCTTTGGTGTAGCTCTCTTTCAAGCCTGCACACACGGTGCGTTTTTCTCCTACATCCAATTCTACGACGTATAATTTGTCTGCGTTAGGGTGGTCTTTGACGCTCACTATCTTTGCCACGCGAAGGTCTAGGTGGCTGAAGGGATCATCCACTGTGACGTCTTTGGAGAACAACACTTTTGGTTCGGTTATTTTCCCTTTTGTGTCGTGTTGGAACTTGAATTGGGTGGTGCGTTGTTGTCCTAGCTGGTGTAGCATGTTTTCTGCGCTTCCAGGCATGAAGGGCCAGATGGCGTGCGCTATGATGCGCAGGCTTTCCATGAGGGTGTAGAGTATAGTGTTCAATCTTTTTGGATCGCTAACCGTCCAGGGTTGGGTGTCGTTGACGTACTTGTTGCAGTCGCCGATAAAGCTCCATGCTGTTTCTAGGGCTTTGTTGAACTCTACTTTCTTGATGTGTCCGTCCATATGGTGAATAAGATGGTTGGCTGCTTCTTCTAGTGCTTGCTCTTCCTTGCCATATTCTCCAGGGGAGGGTATCTTGCCTTCGCAGTACTTGTGCACTAAGGTGAGGCTTCTTTGTAACAAATTTCCCAGACTGTCTGCTAGCTCTGCGTGGATTCTTTTGACGAGTGCTGGCTCGTTGAAATCTCCATCTTGGCCAAAGGGTATGTCGCGCAGCAAGCCGTATCTTGTTCCGTCAACGCCGTACTTTCTGATGAGGTCGGCGGGAGGGATAAAGTTCCCTTTGCTTTTACTCATCTTCTCACCATTAACCGTCAACCATCCGTGGGCGAACACCTGTCTGGGGAGTTCTAATCCTGCGCTCATCAACATCGCTGGCCAGATCACGGTGTGGAACCAGATGATCTCTTTCCCTACTAAGTGTACGTCTGCTGGCCAGTATTTTGTGTAGGCCTTTTTGGGATAACCTATGCCGGTAAGGTAGTTGGTAAGAGCATCATACCATACATACGTGATGTGGCCGTGTTCTAGTGGCCAGGGGATGCCCCAGTCGAAGCTTGTTCGTGTCACACTCAAATCTTTCAATCCTTCTTTGATGCGATTGATGATCTCTTGTTGTCTGTGTGGTGGTGAGATGAAAAGAGGTTGTTTTTCGTACAACTCCAAGAGCTTGTCTGCGTACTTGCTCAACCGGAAGTAGTACGTGTCTTCTTTCAAAGGACTCACGTCCTTGCCACAGTCCGGACAGAGGTTGTCCGGCGCTTGCAATTCGGTGAAGAACGTCTCACAGCTCACGCAGTACAAACCTTCATACTGGCCTTTGTAGATGTCTCCATTCTTGTTGCAAAGTTCGATAATGTTGGTGACGGTTTCTTTGTGGTCTGTGTCAGTGGTGCGGATGAACCGATCATACTCGATGTTTAGATCTTTCCATGCCTGTTGGAAGGCCGGCGCTACCGAGTCAACAAACTCCTTTGTTGCTTGTCCTTTTGCTTGGGCTGCTTTTTCTACCTTTTGTCCGTGCTCGTCTGTTCCTGTAAGGAAGAAAACATCCTCTCCTTTGAGCTTGTGCCATCTGGCAAGCACGTCTGCTGCGATGGTAGTGTAGGCATGACCAATATGTGGTTTGTCATTTACGTAATATATGGGTGTGGTTACGTAAAACGTGTTCTTGGTCATAAGCACTAGCTGTCGAGGAGACTTTTTAAGCCTTTCCGAGTGGCATGCTCTTGTGCTGCTTTTTGGAGAAGGGTGTTGACTATGTCATAGTACTCTTCCATGTTTTTTATGTTGCCACCTCGTAGCGTGCCAATCATGAAGGGGGTGACGAACACCAATCCGGTAGTGTTGGTGAGGTGTGTGGTGCCATCCACTAGCAATATGCTGTACTCCTCTGTGCGTTCGTGGAAGGCTCTAGCAATGGGTCGGTTAGGGCGCTTGAATCCGTTTTTTGTGGTGTCTTCCTGCAATGCTAGAATACTATCAAAAATTTCACAATCATCAAAGAACCCGTAGGAGAGGTCGTATTCTGGTGGGGAGGTTTGGAAACGTGGGAGCACGCGGTTGATGACGTCATGGTTGTCCGCTATCGTATCTTGGTACATAGGATAAGATACTTGCATGTGTTCTTGCACACTTTCTGAAACACCTCTCACATCAAAGGAGGTGCCATCACATTCTACGCCAAAAAAGGAAGGTGTGGCGCAACCCATCAAAAGGAGAAGTAGCAGAGCTTTCATGATCTCATTCCGGATTCGCACGTATTTAAAACTGTGGTTCAGAATGTTTAAATACCGAGGATACTTTGGTTGATTGTGATCTTTGAAGACGGTCAGGAGCAGCTGGAGCACATGCTTGCGCTTAACCAAGTTGTTCTGGAGTGGGGTGGCGAGTCTACGGATTCGATTGAACCTGCGTACTGGCCAGGTCAGCTCGTGATGCTTCGTCTTACCACAGACAGTATTACCTCTATGATTGCGGGCTTGCAACTGACCACTTCAGGTTCTGTTTTGTGTTTCTACCAAGACGTCCGGGTCCATTGGGAGGCCATGTGTGAGGAGGCCAAAGACATCAGGCAGAATGTTCAAAATCTAGGCATCGAAGGTTGGAAGACAGGTATGATGTCTGACTACGCCATGATTAAGGGTGAGGAAATGTATGCTATCGATCCTACGGTGATGGCGTGTGATGAAAGAAAAGGCTTGGCTTTGCTTAAAGCCGTCACTTTTGACAAGCCAATGCCCTTGGTAGGTCCCCTAGAAAAAAATCTTGGTTGGAGGGACGTAGTAGATGTGCTTGAGGTTATTGGAGACCAGGATAGGTGCACAGTCTACCAACACAAGGAAAGGGTGAAGTCAGGATACTCATCTGTTCGTCTTGGCGCAGGATATGAGCGTGTGCAGGCCAGAAGCGTCAAGTCAAGGATCAAGAACGGACATGGAGGTATAGTAACCCACAATGGCAAGCTCGCAGGAATGATCTGGAATGACTCGCCTCTTCGTGTGATTTCGCCGAGCTACTTCCTTCCTTTTGTCCACAGAATGGTGTTAAAACTTAATAATGGGATAAGAACAAAGGATGCGGGTGAGATGGTGTACTCTAACCCTTCATCTTCTTGGGAATAATAACTTTTTCATCACACTTGTCGCAATTAAACACTAATGCATCCACGGTGATTTCTTTGTCTTCTGTCTTGCTCTTTACTTTTATTTTTTTTCTCTTGAAAGGCATGGTGTGTTCGCCCTTCTTTTTGCATCCAGGACAGACGTACATGATCTCTGCATCTAATCGTTCAACATGCTCTTCTTTGGGTTCTATATATTCACATTTTGGGCATTGATACTCTTTGGCACGGATCTTGATCTTTCCCTTCACTACAGGTTTGCCCATCAACGTTTTACACTTCGGACAGGGGCCCTTTTTTACCCAGGCAACAGCGTTACCGTCACCGATGTTCTGTCGGGTGAAGTACGCCAACCCCTCCATGCTGTCTGGCTCTTTAAGCATGAGAGTCCTGATGTCAAAGTAGTATTTAAGATTATATGGTATGCATTTTTATACTACCTCAGAATCTAGTACTGCATGGAGTACTACGACGGTATCGCTCGAGGGTATAACGAGCTGTACGGCGAAGAACAAAAGAAAAAAGCCAAGCGAGTCCAAGACTTGCTCAGCCTCCTCCCCGAAGAGACAGTCTTAGATGTTGGTTGTGGGACTGGCGTGGCTACTGAGATCTTGAAGGGCAAGAAAACCGGCATTGATCCTTCACTAAGCATGATCAAGCAATCCAAATTTCCTGTCGTACACGGCAGAGCAGAAAAATTACCTTTCAAAGATAAGAGCTTTGATGCGGTGGTGTGCCTAACCGCCATCCATCACTTCCAACCCAACAAAGCGTTGGTAGAGATTAAGCGAGTGGCAAGAAAGAAAGTAGCTATCAGTCTTCTCAAGAAAGCCAAGCACTTTGGCAGCATCGCTTCTATTGTAAAAGCTGTCTTCCCTAACGTGAAGGAAGTGGACGCCGACCAAGACGTCTTGTTCATCGCGAACATTTAAATAATCTAATATGTGAGCAGGAAGCATGGGATATTTCAACGATCTCTTACAAAGTTTCAACTTTGCACACTACACCTTCAACAAGCCCTGGCATAGCTTTTGGTTCTTGAGCAAGACAGTAGTGTTAGCGGTTGTGCTAATGTTCCTTATTTTATTGCCGCAAACCATCACGTTCGCAGACCAAGCTGCCATGAAATTGAAACAATTCTCGGTAGCCACGATTGATGGAGAGTTCGAGCTTGCAGAACCCATATTGTTACCTAGTAAAGGACCTTGGTTAGTGGTTGACTTGCAGAACGAACGCAAACCAGGCACGGAAGAGATCCGTATCACTGGAGAGGACGTGTTTGTGCTGGAAAACAGCGTGTCTATAGATGAGATCATGGATCTCAAAGCAAACGCTGTTGCCGTTGCAGAGGTGTTTGCACCTTTGGCACTCATTATCTTGTTGGGTGTGGCTGTAGCTGCAGGGATCGTGTTCTGGATAAAGTATATGATCGTGGCAGTCATCCTAGCGTTACTTGCTTGGGAAATTTTGGATCTCACTCATTTACGGCAACCTTTTGGAGTGGTGTTCTCAACAAGCATGCATGCTGCAGCAGTCATGGTGTTGTTAGAATTAGTTATAACGCCCTTTGGTCATGACATGCTCATCCCTCTCTTCACATGGTGGAGGTTGAGCGTGTATGCAATACCTTTGCTCGTGTTCTTGATTGTGTTTAGTCTAGCTATTGGGCTGCGCATCAAGCAAGGCGTGAAAAACTAGCTTAAAAGAGAGTATTCTGCACAACAATCAATGTTTTATACTAAACCTCATTCTTGGTCTCTATGCCGGACGATATTGAAACATTACAACTCGATGACGTCAGTGTAAAGAATGTAACGCTTTCTGTTGAAGTTCCTACACGTCTTCAGTCACAAGGTCTTTCAACTCCTGGTGCCATACACCATAATGCTTTTGAACAAAAAAGTGCCAACACCATAACCCCTAGAGGGCTCGTCCTCCACAACTATTCGGTGTGTCCTGAGTGGGATGCTGTCGGAAAGATATACGCTGCCTAAACTGGAGGGGTGTACCTTCCAGCAAAATCAGACAGTCCTCCAGGCCAACAAGGAAAAGTCTTCACACCCTTCTCTCTTGATGACTACGCCCAAGCCCTTCGCTGGAGCGCAGTCAACCTAGACGAAGGCGATCCTTTACGAAACCATCCCGCTCTGCAGCCAGACGCGACTACAGAGATGATGATTCCTCATGCTGCATACCTAGACAAAGTTACTCGACCTATGGGTGCGGGCACGCTTGGTCATGACCCGTACAATGCTCTTGAAGGAGACCTAGAGTACAAAGGCGATACGTATTTTGACACCCAAACGGATTCCATGTACTCAGTTCGGCTTGCTTTTGCCTTGGGCACAGATTGGGCGTACAAGGAATTCCATACTATCGGAACGCGATTGCAAGCCACCCTCAACGCTCGCCCGGGAACGCGTCTTGAGGATCGCAGAACAGAACGAGAATTGGCGGGTGCAAAAGCGTACGCAACAACCCAAGGTATGAAGCTTAACTGGGATCTCGATACTGCCACAGTTAACGACGTTCAGCTTACGTGGGAGACGCCAGATCCATTTTGCATGTGGCGCAGTCGTACTGCATTCGGAAGAGAGGGGATGCCCGATGAATCGCCTCCCTTATCCGAAATGGTTCCCCAATTTTTGAGAGTTGCCTATGGCTTAAGCTTTATGTTTCGGAAATGGCGAGATGATGCGATCGCCACTCGAAATGAAGACGGCGAGCGTATTGCGGCTGAAATTGACAGTGCTGTTGCGTTTCAACCGGCACCCTAGATCATCGTAACGTTTAAAAACAAACGGTGTTCACTCATCCAATGCTTTCAACCTTTTTCAAATACAGACTTCACGTTTCTCTATGTTTCTTAGTGTTTTTTCTCCTGTTGAACAAGTCTATCTATCAAGGGAGCGAGTTATGGTGGATGGCTGCTGCCTTCACATTGCTGAACCTATCCATTTACTTGTTCAACAAGGCAACAGATGTTCATGAGGATCGGGTTAACAAAGATGCTGCCTCCCAAGTCATGGTGCCGTTGCTGTACTATTCTTCAGCGTTGTTCTTCCTTCTCCCTCTTTTGTGGTTGCGCTCCAACGTGATTGTCTTACTAATCTACATAGCAGTTGGTTTCATAGGATTGTGGTACAGCCACGTCATGCTGGGCTTCCGCCTTAAACAAGTTTTTTTGATAAAGAATCTTTCTGCAGCAGTCATCTGGACTGTTCCGTTAGTGCTTGTTGGAGTGATCGAAGCAGGAATTAGCGTCACCAACATGGCACTCTTGGGTGTGGTGTTCTTGGCAGTGCTTGCCGTGGAGGCCATGTGGGACGTGCGCGACAGGAAAGGGGATGCACAGTACAAGATCAAAACACTACCTAACCTTGTGGGTGTGGGCTGGACAAAGATCATCAGTCTGGGGTATCTTGTCTTAGGTATGTTTTTCGTCTGGAAGTATTCATTACCTTCAAACGTAGCCATACTCCTTGCCATACTAGTCGTGTTCGTGGTAGAAACGCATGAAGACCGAACTCCTGCATACTACAATCTTGTGTTGACGATGTGGATGGTAGTCGCGAGCTTTTTACTCTTCTAAACCCATAGTTTTAAGAATGCCACCACTTTTCTCGCAGTATGGATGTTGAGGACCCTGTTGAAGAATTAGCCAAGAACTTACAAAGACTAAGACTGGCAGCAAACTTTGACGAGGCCATGGAACGTGCCCAAGAGATCATCCAACAATCTCAAGGTGAAGGGAAAAGCGCAGAAAGGATAGCGGGCACGGTCAACCAAGCAGCCAAAACGATTGATAAGGCAGACATTTTTGATGAAACAGTCCAATGAAACAAGTCATTCTCGTTCGTAAGGATCTGAAACTTTCTAAAGGCAAACTAGCAGCACAAGTCAGCCACGCAAGTGTTGAAACCTTGCTCAAGTCTGAGAAGGACTACATCAAGAAATGGCGTGGAGAAGGTATGAAAAAGTCCGTATTAGGCGTTGCAGACGAAAAGGAATTGATAGATTACAAGAACAAAGCAGAAGACGCAGGACTAGTGACTGCTTTGATCATTGATGCAGGTAAGACCGAGATAACTCCAGGAACAACCACTTGCCTAGGTATCGGTCCTGATAATGAAGAAAAGATCGATAAGGTTACAGGCGAGCTCAGATTGCTTTGAGCACACAAATTCTTTTAAACAAACTCAAGATTAGAGGTTTATGACTGTCCAGGTTTCTGACACTCGCTTTTTGCTGGCTTCCTTGGTATCGTCCTTGAATGACGTGCCTATGGTTCAAAGAATCCAGAGGGGTGCAACCCCCGAACTCAACACTTCACAGATGGAAGTGAGTGCAGAGATTTATTCGGCATTACAGAGGGTTGAGGCTATGTGTACGGGCGGTCAGTACGAGCCTAGTGACAATCCTTTGGAGACCGACATTCTGGGAAAGTTGCAAGAGCTGGGTCAAGATGTGGCAGACCCTTTTTGGCAAGTGTTCCGCAACATCGATCGCGGTTGGTTTATTCCTTTGAAGCCTCTCACCTATTGTCTAATAGCGCACAGTCACGGGCAGAGTTTCCCGGTAACAACAGATCTTGTTGACGCAGGTGTCTTCCATGTCTTTGACCAACAGATGGTGCCGCGCGAGCTCACCGAAGAGGAGCGGGATGTCTTAGGACCTGATCGTTGGGAGATATCGGAAGATTATTTGGAGGTTCTCGAAACGTTGGATTGCCTTGTGAGTGTGAATCCGTACATTATGCTTCCTGCACAGCTAGGAGAACTACAACCTACTCCTAATCCGGGGTTGGCATTTTTTTACGCGTCAGCCTCCATGCTTGTTGAAGATCTACGATCTTCCTTTGAGTTTGGCATGGGCACGAGTTATCAATCTACGCTTTGTGCAAAACTTCATCCTGGAGCAACGATGTATGGAACAGAGATCGAGTCTAGCTTGACCGATTTCATGCGAAGGATTCTTGACGAGGAAGTGTTAGGTCTTGAAGACGTGAAAGATAGGACAGAGGTGTTCTCAGATGATAGTTTGTTCTACTTCCGTGAGAAAGGGCCGTTTGATTTTATTCCGTTTGCTTTCACAGTCCCTAATGACGTTAATCTAGAAAGTGTTGCTGAACAAAGTCTTCGCGAGGGGGGCGTGCTCCTCGCACCTCAACAATACGAAAAGGATGGTGCTCTTACCCAACCTCACGAGGGCATGTTCCGTTTGTATCGCAAATCTGAAGGAGTCATAGAGATGGCAGAGGTCTTAGACTGTAGTTTCACTCCTGCAGTCGACTACGCAGGTCCGTACGGAGCATAACGCTTAAATAGGTAGTCCTCTCGATATTGTCCATGCGTGTAGCCATCAACGGGTTTGGACGAATAGGAAGACTCGTCCTCCAAGCAGGAGTGAATAACGAGAACATACAATGGGTAGCTGTCAACGATCTTACTGATACCGAAACGTTGGCACACTTGTTCAAGTGGGATAGTGTGTTTGGACGCTTTCCTGGCACAGTAGAATTCACCAAAGACAGTTTAGTGATCAATGGTAAAGAAATTGTGGTGTTATCAGAAAAGGATCCTTCAAAGCTTCCTTGGAAAAAACTTAAGGTAGACGTTGTTGTGGAGAGCACGGGGTTGTTTAAGGACAAGCAGGCTGCCTCCCAACACATCAAGGCAGGAGCAAAAAAGGTGCTTGTCTCTGCACCCATGGATGATGCTGATTGTACGATTGTGCAAGGTGTCAATGAGGGGATCTACAATCCTAAGAAACATCACGTGATTAGCAATGCGAGCTGTACTACGAATGCCCTAGCACCCTTAGTAAAAGTGTTGGATGATCATTTTAAGGTGGAGAAAGGTTTCATGATTACTGGGCATTCCTACACTGCAGATCAAAAGTTGGTTGACGGTCCACATAAAGATTTACGAAGAGCAAGAAGTGCTGCAGTGTCTATCATTCCTACTAGCACCGGAGCTGCGAAAGCAGTAGGTCTCGTGTTGCCTCATCTTAACGGCAAACTAGACGGTGTTGCGTGGCGTGTCCCCACACCTGATGGGAGCATTGTCAACCTTACGTGTACGGTAAAAAAGAAGGCCACTATTGACTCCATCAACAAGGCCTTTGAAAAAGCTGCAGAGCACGAGATGCATAACATCTTGGAGTATAGTGACGAGCCTTTGGTTAGCAGAGACATCGTCCATAACCCGCACAGCAGCATCTTTGACAGTCTCTCCACAAGTGTCATACAAAACTTGGTCAGCGTGACCAGCTGGTATGACAACGAGTGGGGCTACTCTACTCGCATGGTTGAGTTGCTATGTCGACTGTTTGATAAGTGACTGTTCACTACATTTCTTGCTGGAGCGCGTACATTTCCTTTACCATATTTGGCGTTGGGAAAAGAATCGATCTTTCTCTTACTTCGAGAGAATCTTTCGCAAGAAGCGGTGCTGTACTTTCTGCGCTAGAAAGAATCGCTGGTAGATCGCGATGGTCGTACTCGTCAACAACAAACCCTGCAAGGTGTGCTGCTAGAGGATCTCTCTTTCCGTTGACTATGGGAAGTTGAGGTGCCTCCTTTGTGCGTTTGACAGGCGTGTATGTTGCACCAAATCGTTCGGCTTGCTCAGCATGCAGGTCATTGATTAACTCTTGTGTGATGTCTAACTCTTCCTGTTGCTTTTCCTCTTTGAATTGATCAAATAATGCATCTTCGTACGCTTTAACATCGCGGGTGATGTCTTCGATGAGCTTACCTTGTTCGATGCCTACCCACCTTCCGTGGATGTGTGCTTGCTCGACAAAGCGTGCTAGCACGGCGTGTTCTAAGACTTCGTCGTTCAGTTTGAGACCGTACTTGTACAGTTTGATCATGCTCGGTCCTGTCTCAAAACTGGTAGGTCTTGGATGGGTGTAGATTCCTGGTTTTATTTCTTCGATTGTCATTGTTCTTCTCCTAGATAGTTTCTATGCGATATGTTAGTGGATAATTTCGTCCTGAAAGTCTGGCGTCTGAGGATTTTAGACGTTGGTGAGTAGGGACAGGCGTGCCTAGGTGTGCTCCTCGATGGGCACATAGTGGTATGGCGGGGGTTACGTTTTCCGTACCTAAGACATCTAACACTAAACTGTGCGGGTCTGCCGCGTTGTTGATAAGCAACGGGGTTACTTCGGTGATGGTGAATATTTTGTCCATTCGCTGTCTTCCCCAGATTGTTGTATATTGGGTCCCGCTGGTGTGTAAGTTATCCGGGAATTTTCCATGAATCAGGGGAACCATGGTGCCGTTGTCAGAAACTGTTGAGTTTCGATAGCCTATCACTACTTTAGGTTTTAGTTCTCCTCTCACTTCTGGGTTATAGACCAAAATGCCGAACTGGTCGCCCTGTCTGCCCTGTGCTACGATGACTCCTTCTTGTTGTTTTTCTGGAAGAAGGTAAAGCTGAGTGTTTGGGCTGCACACAAAATTGTCCACTGGATTGTTGCGTACTTCCCAATCAGGATCGTTAGGTTTTTGGTTAAACGCTTCTGGTGGTGCTGCAAACAAGCGTACTATGGCTAGCTCGTTGTGGAGCATTGCCTGTTGTGCGTCTGTGCGTGCGATGCCTGTGCTGAAGACCGACGTTTCAAGTTCTGTTCTCTTGGCGTTCAGAAGATCGTCTCTGTTTTGTATCATTTGCTAACCACCTCCGCAGTGTATCCTTCGTCGCTGAAGTCTACACGGTAAAGAGCACCTTCTCTTTGTTTTCGTTCGTCAATGAAGAGTGTTCCATCTTTGGTGAAAATCTGGTGGGGTTCTTTCCATCCATTGCCGACAAAAGGATAAATCTCAGGTACGATCTTTCCTGTTTGTGTGTCTAACAATAGTGAACTTCTCCCAGATTCTGAGTAGATAACTACGACGCCATGATCGTCTTCATTGCTTGCTAAAACTTGTGGGTGGATTACTCCGTCAATGGTGACGTCCACGTGTTGTTGTTTGGGTATGCGTTGTTTAGGCAAAAGTTTTACAACATTGTCAAGTGCGTCTTTGTGTTCTGTGACGCGGTCGCAATTGATGTACGTAACAAACCCTTCGTCATTATCTATGATGCCTCTAGCCATGTGGTAGCTGAAGGGTTTTCCTTCAAAGAAATCATCTATGTTTGCATTAGTTCCGGGGAAGAATAGGGAGTAGTGATTGTTATGACCTGAATCTATGAAGGCAGATTCTGGTTTTCCAAATACCCAATCGACGTGTCCTGGGCAATTTTGTCTTCCTAATCTTACCATGAGGATGTCGGGAGGGTGTCCAAAGGCTTTTGCAGTGATATCTCCAGAATACAGTTGGCCCTTTTCGCCGTTTTCTATTCGGATGTCTACTTCTCCAAATGCTTCTTGTAATTGTTCAAATACGTTCATGGTGATTCTCCTAGAAATTCAATCCATTCTTGTGCTTCTTCGAGAAGCACTTCTGGTTCTTTGTATAGTGATGTTGTTAGGGCTGTTGTATCTCTTGAAACTCTCATTCTTTGATCCTGCTCAAGAATCATTTCTTGGTACAACTCCCTTACTGTGGTGTTTTCTGGGAGGTACGCAACTTCTGCTTTTACTTCCAGAAGCTTCTTGTGGATAGCGCCGCTAACATCCATCATGGTGCTTACCAAGAGATCCAGTTCTGAGGGGTCTGATTCGAGCATTCCCAGACGGTTTACTGCGACTTGCATTTGGTCACTTAGTTCTGTAAGGGACGTTTCGTAGGGACTCAGGGGTAGATCGTATAGTTCTACCTCTCTTTCTCCTGACGGGGTTCGCACCATAACTTTATCGGGAGCTCCATCTAGGTAGTGTACCCATACGTTGGCAGGATCTTCTGCTTTGAGTGCCTTTAGCTGTTCCCATTCGGTGTTTGTTATTCTGATAGTCATTTTAGTCAAACACGAACGGAAATTCGTAGTTGTCCTCCGGGCTTTCGGATCCATCGAACGCTCCTATGGGGAGTGTGACGTCTACAGCGTATGAGCCACCAATACCTACTCCTCTACTGGCGATCATCGGGCTTTCTACGGGTGTGGGCTCTCGGAAGTCTGGAAGCTTCGCGCCTTGTAGTCTCAGTACGAGGTCTGCACTCCGCACTCTCTCTTGCTTGTTTACGACGAGTTCGTCCACTTTATTGACGTGTCCGTGGTAATCACTGTGGAGTCTCCCAGGAAAACAATCCACAAAGGTGCCCTCTCCTTCTAGGATAATGTCGCTTGCTCCTGGTCCGTATACGATGTTGGCAGGTGCTGAGGAAATGCCTCGGGTTCCTGTGGACATGGGTGTGTTGGGTAGAACGCATGAGTTTTGCTTGAAGAGCAAACTTGGCGTGATGTGTCTTTTTTCATTAATGTTTGGACTGGGCGCTCTTGCAAAGAGTATGCCTATGCGCATGTCTTCGTCAGCGAGCACGTGGATGTTTCCGTCTTCGCCTAATGCTTCTGGTAGTAAGAAACAATTTGGGTTGTAGGTTTCAACAAGTGCGCTCTCTACGCCTCTTGAATCGCCTCTTCCGTTGTATAGTGTGGGTGTGGCGTTCCAGTCTGGGAGACGTTCGTAAGAGCGATCGTCAACGTTTCCTCTGCGTGCGCCGATAAAGCGTACCATGGTGAGTTCTCTTTCCAGCATGCGCTTTCGTGGTCCTGTCCATGCTGTTCCTTGTGCGAGAGCGTTGCTTTTCAGCATATCTCTCATTTTTGTGACTTCTTGTAATTGGTTTGTTTGGTTCATTTGATTGTTACTCCTTTAAAGATACGACGCACTGCACAAGTATTAATTCTCCGCATATGGGGCATATGGGGCATAGGTTTATATACTTTGAAGGTATACATATGGATATGAGAAGGAAAGTAATCAAGCAGAGGGACTCGTTCACCATGACGCTGCCTATGCCTTGGGTAAAACAACACGCTGTGGACAAACACTTAGAGATCGATGTCGAGATGGAAGGCGAACACCTCCTTATGAGTGCTAGCTCAGTGGCCTCAAAGCAAGGCAAGGTGAGCATTCCTATTGATAACGAGGCATTTGTTCGTTACGTGTTGAATAACGCCTATCGTTCTGGTTATGACAGACTAGAGATAGAGCTATCGCCAAAAGCACAAAAGTATGTCGAAGCACACCTTTCTAAGCTACTCGGATGGAAGATCGTACGGCGTACTGAAAATCGCCTTGTCTTGGAGAATCTTGCAGAGCCCAGAGCAGAACGCTTTGAGAGTCTTCTGCGAAGAAACTTTTATGTTCTCCAGGAGTCTCTCCTAGCACTACAATCCTATTGGGACAAAGGAACGAGTGTTGAGTCTATAAAGATTGGCGCAGAAGAAGTAAGTACCACAGACAACTTTCTCAGAAGGTGCATAAGCAAGCGAGTGGTTGATAACTCAAAAACGTATTTCTACTGGCAGTTCATTAGCACGATTTCTTGGGTGTACAGGGCGGCGTATTTTGCCAGCCAAGAGCCAAGAACGAATGACCGGCAAGTCCAAGCAATGCTCTCTCGTGTTATAACTTCTTTCAAGGACTTGCACACTGGCTTTTTTGAGAAAAACCTGTCAAGAATCTCGCAGAGCTTTGAGGTAAGCAGGGCGGTGTTGAAAGCAAAGCCAAAGATTAAGGATGCAAGATCTTATCATTACGTGATGGAGATGGCAAGAATGCTCAACCTAAGCTGTAGCCCGGGCGTTGGCATTTGCGTATGAACGGAAGCCCATCATGAAATCTTGGGTGGCATTTGCCTCAACGTTTGCAAACTCTGAGGCAAGGTGGTCCCACTCGTCGGTTCTCTGCATGACTCTTTCTAAGTACCCTTTTGCTCGTTGTATTCGCTTGTAGAGTGCGTGGCCCTTCTTTGGTTGTGCGCTCTGTATCGTGCTGACGTACAGGGAAAGTAATGCGTCGGTCATGTTGGGTGGGTTGATTTGATCCATTAACCAGTCGCGATCTTCTTCGCTTACGGTGTCGTCAAAGTCGCACATCTTTCCTATAAAGCAGTCTTCGCTGCCCACCATTTTTCCACCTTCGTCAATTTTTACGCAGGTGTCTTTCAAGAAGAAATTGTCTGGCCGGCAATCTGGAATGTACGTGTTGAATCTGTTTTTTTCTTCTAGGTATGTTACTAGTTCTCTGCTTGCAGGCCCCATGCTGCGTACGGCATCTACGTTTGCAGTGGGAAGCACTGCTCTAACCATGCTACTTTCTGCCTGTCGGTTGTATGCTTCTTGGATGCCTTGGGCTGCTCTAGCTAGGCGTAAAAGATTTGCTCTTCGTGTTTCGGGGAAGGCGCGCATCTCGTCCCCTGCAGTAGGTCCTGCTATGAACTCAGTCCATAGGGTGTCGTCGCTTGTGTGGTACACTTTTGGCACAGTCACGTCCTCAACAGGGTTTTTCCCTAAGTATTGTAGTCGTAGGCTTTCAAGTGCGTTTACCTCAAATGATCTGTTGACCTTTCTGGCCATGTTCGTGTGTTCTTCTCCGTTAGGCCCGTATGCGGTGGTAAGTAAGAGGTGTACGCTTTCTGCGCTCGCTCCATCGGTGTTTTGTGTGCCTCTTAGTGCTATTGCTGAAGCATCCTTTTCATGGAGGATGAGGTGGTCTTGTGCGTCGTATGCTTGTCCTTGTTCGCGATCGTCTACTAATGCTATTACTTTGTCGCGATCTAGGGGTGCATTGTCTTTGTGTATTCGTAGGTGGAAGTATTTTCCGTTTCGGGTAAAAAAGACATTATCATGGGGTATTTCGCTCATATCGTAGACTATGCTGTCTGCGTCTACTAAGTCTGCAACGCGGTCTGCTAGCTCTTGATTCTCTATAGAATGCAAGCCCATACAGCCTCTTCCGAAGTCATCGTCAAGAGGTGTGCCTAAGAATGGATATGTCCCCATACGTCGATAGTGGGTTTTGCCCTTTATAAATGTTTCGCTAAATTCGCTACTTAAAGGTGAAGATTTTCGTGCTAACGGCACCGAAACACTTAATAACTAGGGTTCCCTAGTAATCTTCATGAGTGTGTCTAAAGTCACAAGGAACTTCCAAGTCACTATCCCCCAAGATGTGAGGGAGCGCTTCGGTGTTGGCATCGGGGATGATCTGGTGTTTACAGAGGTGGATGACGCGCTAGTTATTTCCAAGGCGGATGATATACTTGAAAGGGCTGCAGGTCTTTGGAAAGGTATGAAGGAAACGGGTGTCGAGTACGAGAACCGCCTCCGTAAGGGTTGGGCACACAGGAGACTTCCATGATTGTTATTGATTCGAATATATTGATTGATTATCTGCGAGACTTCGCGCCTGCCAAGCGCTTCATTATGAGTTTGCCTGATCAAGGCGTGTTTTTTTCAGCTGTGGTGGAGACTGAGCTTCTAGCGGGGAGAGAGAATAATGATGTTGTTCTTCGAGCGATGCTCCTCCAGATGCTTTCAAAATGGTCAAAGGTCTCGGTAGATAATACGATTGCTGTGATTGCAGGAGATATCGCCCGTGAGTATGGTGTGCAGACACCGGATGCGTTGGTTGCTGCAACTGCCCTTGAGTCCGAATCTATTCTTTATACCAACAACATCAAGCATTTTCGCCATATCAAGAATCTTAAAGTCAGAAAGCCTTATCCACAATCAAATACTTAACGCTTCCATCACGTCTTCGGGGTTGAAGGGTTGTAAATCATCGTAGGTTTGCCCTGTTCCTATGAAGAATATGGGCTTCTGGGTGACGTAGCTTATGCTGATGGCTGCCCCGCCTTTTTCATCCACATCTGCTTTTGATAAGATGATGCCATCCACGCCTATGGCGTCGTTGAAATGTTTGGCTTGCTCCACACAATCATTGCCAGTGATGCTTTCTCCCACAAAGATTTTGAGGTCTGGCTTTGCCACGCGTACTATTTTTTTCATCTCTTCCATCAAGTTTTGATTAGAATGCAGTCTTCCTGCGGTGTCGATAAGAACGACATCTTTGTTGGTTGCTTTTGCGTGTTGGATGGCGTCAAACGCTACTGCTGCAGCATCCGCACCATAATCGTGAGAGATGACCTTAACGCCCAACTTGTCGCCGTGCACGTTTAACTGGTCGATGGCTGCTGCTCGGAAGGTGTCTGCTGCTGCTAGTACGGGTTGTAGTCCGTTGTCTAACATTTTTTTGGCTACCTTCGCTATGTTGGTTGTTTTGCCACTGCCATTCACGCCCACAAAGCATATCACGTATGGTTTTTTTGTTTTTGCTTTGGCCACAAGATCGTCTGCTTTGATGAAGAGCTCACCTATGCTTTTCTTCAAGCTATCGCTCACGATGGTGGCTACCTCTCCTCTTGCTACGGGTTGGTCGATGATCTTTACTTGCAAATCTTCTTTTATTTTTTCGATGACTTCCATGGCTACGCTGTTCTCTAACAACGCAAACTCTAGGTCTGTAAACATGTCTTCGAATTGTTCTTGAGAGATGTTCTTCTTGGTAACTTTTTGGGTGAGTCTGCTGAAAAATCCTGGCTTGTCTTCTTTTACTTCTTCTTTGGGTTCTTCCTTGGGTGCTGCCTTGACTTCTTCAACTTTGGGTTCTTCTTTTACTTCTTCCTTGGGTGCCGGAACTTCCTTTGGCTCTTTGATCTCTTCCTTTGGTTCTTCTTTAACCTCTTCTTTGGGTGGCTCAACTTCTTTAGGTTCTTCTTTTACTTCTTCCTTAGGTTCTTCTTTGGGTTCTTCAACTACAGGTTCTTCTTTCTCAGGAGCAACTTCTTTTTCTGGTTCTTTTTTTTCTTCAGCAACTTCTTCTTTCTCTTCTGGTTCTTCAGACTTTTTCGTAAAAGAACTGACGGCTTTTTTTAGCTTGTCTTTGAGGAATCCAAACATCGTTATTCTACGAGCTTTCGCAGGTCTTGTTGTATGCCTTGCGCGTGCTCGGCTAGCTTGTGTAGTTGTGCGGTAAGGTCTGTTTTTAACTTTTCCATCTCGTTTACTTGGTCTTGTAGTAATTTCTTGCTCTGTTCTGCTGTCTTGTCCACAACAGTACTGTTGCCTACGTTGACTAACAACTTCTTAGGATCGCCTATAGTTGCAGGGATGAATATTCCTGATGCTACTGGCACGTATAGCTCGGTTCCTGGCTTGACATTCTTCAGCTCATCCAAATGTTTCATGGTTTCTTGGACGTCTGTTAATTGTTGGGTTACTTGTTGCAGCTGTTCTTGGGTTTGTGTCATGCGTTGTTCTAGCACTTTCATTTCCATGTACTTTTCTTTGGCTGCTTCTTCGTTTTTTTCTGCCATAAACTTTCCTTTTAAACAGGCTTTATTAATCTTCGTGTGGTTCTTCTTTGAGAATTTCTATGGGGCCGAAGGGCTTGTCCTGTTTCAAGTACACCTTTCGATTGTGGGCTAGGTGTAATAATGGCTGGAAGACTCCTATTTTCTCTTTTTTGGTGTCTTCTTTGAGCAAATTTCTAAAGGTGAGCTTCTCTTTCACGCGGGTAAACCAGTCGGTGATCCTGCCCCATACGCTGTCGATGGCTTCGTTGATGTCTACATGGTCAGGAATCTCTACATTCACTTCATCGATGCGGTTGATTCGCCTATGCTTGACTTCGAGTGCTTTCTCTAAGGCATTGACTAAGTCAAAGATGCTCACTTTCCTCTTTCTTGGCTGTGGAATTCTTGGATGCAGCTCATAGTTGTGGTCGTGGACTTCTTTGGTGCGTAACTCTTGCTCTAAACTATCATAGAAGGCTTCTTCCTCTACTGGTGGGGTTAACAACTGATCAAACTCTGCTAAATCATCGTTCACCAACCTTGTGCTTTTGATTCTTAGCAGTATTGCTGCGGCTAGTAACACTTTTCCAGAGATGTTAAGATTGGCTTCTTTCAAGCTCTTCACGCTTTGGATGTATTGTTGCGTTAAGTTGCCTATATTGATGTCCCAAGGGTCCATCCCTTCTTCTTTCACCAACTTCATCAGTAGGGCTTTCCAGCTTACCTGCTCGTTGATAACAATATCAAGAATCTTCTTTTCCACACACGACTTCCAATACTTAAAGTATTTAAGCGTTTAGTCTTCCTTACTCTTGTGAGCCAGTACCAACTGCCCTTTGATCCTAAGGCTGTAGCCTTGATGCGCTCAGCGGGATCGTTCTTTGTTAAGCATGAATCGCGCTTGATGATCTTCGAAGATGCTATGCTGGCCATTCCCAAAAAAAAATGGGAGTTCTACACTCACGAAAATCATCCGGTGGTTGCTTGCCGAGAGGGTCGAGTGTTTGACCTGCCAAGTGACCTTCGCAATGAGCATTCCTTACAACTCAGGCACGAGGATGATACGTTTGCAATGTATACTAACGTGGAGAGTACGTTGGAGCAGGGTTATATGGTGGAACAAGGTGAAGTTATCGCACAAAAGAGGGATGGTTTTAACGTAGGAGTGGAAGTGCATGTTTTGGCAGGTTGTGTTATGCATATTTTCGGTAAGCGACGGTGGGCTGTTAAGATCTCTTTTGATTATTAGAACGTGTTTGCGTCCATGGCCTTCTTCACTAACTTTCTTTGAAGAGAACTGCCGGTTTCCAGTTTTGTTGCCAGCCTTTGTAGGTTTTGGTTGTATGCTGCTAAGAGTTCTCTTCGGTATTTTTCGGTGGCAGGAAACTCTCCGCTGTTGATCTTGAGTAATCCTTTGTAGTTTGCTTCAAGCGAACATATTTCGTACAGCACGGGCTGATCTATGAGTCCTTTTCTGACTCCGTCAACGATCTTGTCCGTCTTCATGTACTTCAGGCCCTCTGCGTGTATCTTGACGTATTGGGCTTGGATAGCGCCTATAGCGTGACGTTTGTCTTTGTCATCTGTATAGTTTTCGAAGAATTTTCTTCCGACAAAGATCTTGGTGCTTCTTCCTTGACCTGAGTACTCAAACATGTCTAGCGTGAATGCATGGAACTGTCCGCCAGCACCAACGCGGGTGTGCTCTTTGATATGCTCTTCAATGGTGGCGTCAGTTCTGTCCACCTCTCGGTATTCGCTTCTGGCGTATGCGACAAGTTTCTCGCCATTATGATCATACTCCACGCTCTCACAGTTCGGTATGTCGATACCTGAAAGTATACTCTCCAAGTGTGCTTCCCTCTTGGCGATGGTGTCGTCAGGAGCAACAGTGATTTTCGTGGGGATATGTTCAGGCGTGACTCCCTTCATTTGGGGGGGTTTGGTACGCACAGGAGGAGACGTTGGCAAGAAAAGTAGTCCGGCAAACACGGCCGCCACCGCGGGTAACACAAAGTAAAGACCCTTAGGAATCTTTTCTTTCTTTCTTCGCTGATATCTTGTTTTGCTAGCCATTATCGTCGTGGAAACTCATTCTCTCCTGACTAAAGTAAGTCCCCTCACCCTTATAAACATGTCTTAGGCCGAGTCCTGCCATAACGCTTATATACTAGATCGTCCGGTTTTTATAAAAAAGGGGTTGAGCGTGAAGCAAGGACAAGTAACAATGTACGTACTCTTAGGAGCCATCATCTTGCTCTTACTAGGTACTACGGTCTACTACACAAGACAGGTACGCGTGGTACCCATCGAAGAACAGCTAGACATCCCTCCAGACGCAAGACCTGTGTACGACATCGTTAGCTCTTGCATGGAACAGCTAGGACGACAAGCAGTACTCTCATTAGGACTACAAGGAGGGTATGTGGAGGTCCCTCCAGCCCTCAAAAAACAACCTCTTGGACGAATATCTTTAGATCCATACAATGAGTTCGTCGTGCCGTATTGGTACTACAAGGAAGAACGCAGAATTCCTAGTCTTGCAGAGATGGAGAACCAGATCTCCAATAGAGTGACTGCAGGCATGCCAGACTGTGTACGATTTGATGAGACAGGATTGCAAGTGCGCGAAGACAGCGACTTCACCATGGTAGCAAGTACTGATGATAATGTGATATTAACAGCAAAATGGGATCTAACCATTATTGAAGGAGATAAGTCAACACCTTTAGACAAGTATATCGTTCGCATCCCGGTAGCACTCAAAGAAGTCTATGATGCAGCCATAAAAATCTACCAAGCAGAAGGAGATGGGTTATTCCTTGCAAATCTTACGCTAGACTTGATGACCATCAACGAAAACATTCCTATGGCAGGAATGGAGATTAGCTGCCAGAAAAAACGATGGAGAACA
>Ga0187833_10000597_pt1 | contig 41810 bp, 38 predicted proteins | sample ETNtaG_37_FD_167968 | JGI IMG/M metagenome (GOLD analysis project Ga0187833, IMG submission 167968) | Marine microbial and viral communities from oxygen minimum zone, Eastern Pacific Ocean - ETNP2014_SV_400_PacBio MetaG (Illumina Assembly) | ecosystem: Environmental > Aquatic > Marine > Hypoxic...
CACGTATGGTGGTAGTTCCCTTAGCCATGGCGGCGGCAACTGCTATAACCGGTATCTCATCAATCAGCCTTGGGATCAGTTCACCACCAATATCCACACCAATAAGCTCGCTCGACTTTATCATGATATCCGCTACGGGCTCCCCGCCTTGCTTACCCTCGTTTTCTATGCTTATTTTAGCGCCCATCTCTTTGAGCACATCTATTATGCCGCTACGTGTCGGGTTCATACCGACGCCGGTCAACTCGATTCTGGTGTCAGGATGGATTGCCCCTGCTATCAGCCAGTAAGCCGCGGCACTGATGTCGCTGGGCACCGTTACATCCATGCTTTGTAGCGATTTCGTTGGTGGCAGTAATCTGACCTCGTTGCCGCTCATGTTCAGCGCCGCTCCCATGGCACGCAGCATGCGCTCGGTGTGATCTCTGGACTTTACCGGCTCGATGATAGTAGTGTTGCCCTGCGCATACAGTGCGGCCAGCAATATCGCCGATTTCACCTGCGCGCTGGCAACGGGCATCTCATACACTATACCGTGCAGGTCTGCCCCCTGGATTACCAGCGGCGCTTTAACATCCCCGTTTTTGCCCCAGATACTGGCTCCCATAAGCCTCAGCGGCGAAATTACCCTATCCATGGGGCGCGCCCGTAATGATTCGTCTCCAGTAATGGTGGAAAGGAAGGATTGTGCTGCCAGTAAACCGGATAGCAGCCGCATGGTTGTACCGCTGTTGTGAGCATTTAGAATATCCTGCGCCTCACGCAAGCCGCTTAAGCCCACTCCATGCACCACCAGCTTATCAGGCCCCACATCTATTTCAACGCCCAAGTCTTTAAGGCAGCCGACAGTGCTCATAACATCGTCGCCGGACAGGTAGTTGCTGATCTCGGCGGTGCCCTCAGCTATGGCGTTCAATATCACCGCGCGGTGCGATATGGACTTGTCTCCCGGCGGACTTATGCGTCCTTTAAGTCCTTTTGCCTGATTTACCTTCTGTTCCATTCCCTCGCCTTAATAAATATATAGATGCTAGCTATTATAGTTTCGTGCCAAACGATAAGCAAGCCTGCTTAGCGTAGTATTGCTAATTTAGTCTCGTATATGTTACCATTGCGGGGTATTTTGGAGGTTGGCATGGTCTTTCCTCAAGGCGCAGTTGGAAGTTATGCCGCGCAAATTGACAAGATAAGCTCCGATAGCACCAGATGGGGCGATGCATGGCGAGTTGCCGGCGTCGGCTTCGGTGTTGTTTTCTTGGTGTTGATTATTCTTGCGGTAGCAATCTGGATAACGGGCATTGTGACTAAGAGGCTTGAAGACAATAATAAAGCAAAACAAGCTGAAGAAAAGAAAGCATCATAAGAAAGGAGATACAACGTGGCGGAAGAGATTATTGAGGCCCCCATGGTGGGAAAGATAATTGAGGTAATGGTAAAAATCGGAGACAGCGTTTCTGAGGGAGACGTTGTCTGCACGCTGGAATCCATGAAAATGGAAAACCCACTGGTATCCCCCGTAGACGGTACGGTTAAGGAAATAAAGGTTGCCGCCAACGATACAGTCCAGGCTGGAGACAAGATAGCGGTAATAGAGTAGGGTAGCCGGATGTTATTTGGAATACAAACCGGTTTTGCCGAGTTTTTCGCACACTATCAGTACCCGGTAATGATTGTTATCGGGCTTACTTTAATCTACCTTGGCATCTCCAAAAAGATGGAGCCGCTGCTGCTGGTTCCCATAGGCCTTGGCATCATCTTGGTCAATCTGCCCTGGCCCGGTGAGGGCTTGATGGCCTATGAGGTATTAAACGAAAGCTCCGGCCTATTGGAAACAATTCCATACAAGGACTACGTGCTGGCACCGTATAATATGACCGGCGGCGAGCCTGTAGGGCTGATGTCGCGCATATTCCACTATGGTCTTACCTGGGAGATAATCCCACCACTCATTTTTTTAGGCCTTGGCGCCATGACCGACTTTGGTCCGGTAATCGCCAACCCCAAGACACTGCTGCTGGGCGCTGGTGCTCAATTCGGCGTATACTTTGCCCTCATAATAGCGCTTGCTCTGGGTTTGTGGCTGCCAGACATTTTCCCGTTTCAGCTTGGAGAGGCCGCTTCAATAGGTATTATTGGAGGTGCTGATGGCCCCACGACCATCTTCGTCACCAACAGGCTGGCGCCTACGATACTGGGTGCCACCGCGGTGGCGGCCTATTCCTATATGGCGCTGGTGCCCATAATCCAGCCGCCCATAATCAAGCTACTCACATCTCAAAAGCAGCGGCAGATATACATGAAGCCGCAACTGAGAAAGGTCTCCGATAAGGAAAAAATCGTTTTCCCGTTGATGGGCGCAATCATAATCATACTGCTGGTTCCGGCGTCGGCGCCGCTGATCGGCAGCTTCATGCTGGGTAACCTGCTAATGGTTAGCGGTGTAACCGACAGGCTGGCCAAAACGGCGGGCGGTGAGTTCATGAACACCCTCACCATACTGCTGGGCGTGGCCGTGGGCGCACAGATGAGCGGCTTTATATTCTTAAAGCCTCAAACTTTGGGCATATTCGCGCTGGGTCTGGTCGCCTTTATGGCATCAACCGCATTCGGAGTAATACTGGCGCAACTGATGAATCTGGTGTCCAGGCACAAAATCAATCCCATGATAGGTGCCGCCGGAGTATCTGCAGTACCCATGGCATCGAGGGTAGTGCAAACCCTGGGACAAAAGGAAGATCCGCGCAACTTCCTGCTTATGCACGCCATGGGCCCTAACATAGCGGGCGTTATCGGCACGGCAGTGGCCGCCGGCGTGTTCATCAGCATGATCGGCTAGTATATACAAATAAAAAGCGGACAATTTAAAAAGGTAGGCCATATTTAGCCTACCTTTTCTATTTAAACCTCATTTTGAAGCACGGCGTATTTGGGGTATAATGGGGCACGTATGGAAGAAGAATCGATTGTAGACCAAATAACGCCAATACTAAAAGGGTACAAGCGCAAGCGCAAGAACCTGATACCCATTTTGCAGGATGTGCAGGAGAAGCTACATTACCTGCCGCTTGAGGCCATTATTGAGGTGGCTGGTTTCTTTGATATAGCCCCCAGTGCCGTCTACGGGGTCGTCACCTTCTACAATCAGTTCCGCATGGTTCCACCCGGCAAGCATCCCATAAAGATATGTCTGGGAACCGCCTGTCATATGAAGAGCGGTGAACTTGTTTCTGAGGCCTGGGAGCGGGAGCTGGGCATAAAAATCGGGGAGGTGACCGATGACATGGAGTTCGACCTGGAGCGTGTCGCCTGCGTAGGCTGCTGCGCCATGGCTCCGGTCGCGGTCGTCGATGAAGAGGTGCACGGACAGGTCAGCCCCACCAAGATTCAGGGTATCGTAAGCGCGATTAAGCGCGAGGACGAGGATGAACTTCAAGAAGATAAAAAATGATGCCGTCTCCGATTGGGAGCGGTTTAAGAGCAAGAAGACAACCCATGTTCTGGTGGGCACAGCTACCTGTGGCCGCGCCGCCGGCGCTCTCGATGTGATGGATACCCTTAAGCAAAAGATAGAAAAGCGCGGCATCGACGCCGAAATAACACAGGTCGGCTGCATGGGGCACTGCTATGCGGAGCCGCTGGTGATAGTGGCCAAACCAGGCTTGCCCGCCGTCATCTATGGCTATGTTACACCCGGGATAGCCTCAGTGCTGGTTGATAGCTGTTTGCTTAAAAACGATCCCTGCCTCGAGTTTGCCTTAGGCGCACTTGAGGATAACGAACTTATTCCAACCATATACGATATGCCCCGCTTTGAGTACGAGCAACGGCTTATACTGCGTAACTGCGGCAATATCGATCCCAGAAACATAAATCACTACATCGCAAACGGCGGTTATGCCGCGCTGCAGTCCATATTCAAAATGACTGATAAGGGTGTGATTGATCAGATCAAGAAGTCTGGTCTTCGCGGCAGAGGTGGAGCCGGATTTAACACAGGCCAGAAGTGGGAGATAGCTAGGAGCGCTGGCGGCAAATCTACTTATGTTATATGTAACGCTGATGAGGGCGACCCCGGCGCGTTTATGGACAGGGCTATACTGGAGAGCGATCCACACGCGGTTATAGAAGGCATGGCCATTGCCGCCTACGCCATCGGCGCCGCGTCGGGCTACATATACGTGCGCGCCGAGTATCCGCTGGCGGTTCAGACCGTACAGCATGCCATAGATCAGGCCGAAAAACTCGGCATTTTAGGGCACAATATACTGGGCTCAAAGTTCAATTTTGAAATAGAGATTTTTCGCGGCTCGGGGGCATTCGTCTGCGGCGAGGAAACGGCCTTAATCGCCTCCATAGAGGGCAAACGGGGTATGTCGCATCACAGGCCCCCCTATCCGGCAACAAGCGGCCTTTTCGGAATGCCCACGGTGGTAAACAACGTGAAGACATTTGCCACCGTTCCGCTCATCATAGACCGTGGCGCCGACTGGTACAATTCCATCGGTACGGAAGGCAGCAAGGGTACTGCGGTTTTTGCGCTGGCGGGCAAGGTGGTAAACACTGGCTTGGTGGAGGTGCCCATGGGTATTACGTTGCGCAACGTCGTGCAGGATGTCGGCGGCGGTGTGCCACACGGCAAGCGCTTCAAGGCGGTGCAGATAGGTGGTCCCTCTGGCGGATGCCTGCCTGAAACAGCGCTTGATTTGCCAGTAGACTTCGATTCCCTCAAGCGGGCGGGCGCTATATTCGGTTCCGGCGGAATGGTGGTGCTAAACGAGGATAACTGCATAGTGGAGGCAGCCCGCTACTTCCTCGATTTTACGCAGAAAGAATCCTGCGGCAAGTGCACCATGTGCAGGCTTGGCACCAAGCACATGCTCAACATGCTGGAGGACATAGTACATGGCAACGGCAAGGTCGAATATCTGGAACAGCTTACTGAGCTAGCAGTTGACATCAAGGAGGGCTCGCTCTGTGGCCTGGGCAAAACTGCGCCCAATCCTGTCATTACGACGATTCGCTATTTCCGTGATGAATACGAGGCGCATATCATAGAGAAACGCTGCCCGGCACTGCAGTGCAAGGATCTTATCGCCTATTACATTCTTCCGGATAAATGTGAAAGAAGCTGCGACTCCTGCGTCGGGGTGTGCACTACCGAGTCCATCTTCAGCGGCAAAAAGCGGATAAAGGTTATCGATCAGGATAAATGCGTCAAATGCGATACCTGTGTGGCGGCCTGCCCGCCTGAGTACAACGCGATAATTAGGATATCGCCGTCAAGCACCGTACCGGAAACGGAAAAAAGACCTCAATAAGGCTAAGTGATGGCAAAAGGTAAAGTCAAACTAACAATAGACGGCAAAAACATCGAAGCTAAAAGCGGCGATATGATTCTGTGGGCCGCTCTAGATGCTGGCATCTTCATACCCAACCTTTGTGCCGTACGCGAGAAGGCTTACCCGCAAACCGGCTGCCGCCTATGCTTGGTTGATATAGAGGGTTCAGATAAACTAGTAACCGCATGTAGTGAGCCAGTCGCTGAGGGAATGGTGGTCAAAACGAATACTGAGCGCGTCAACCGCATACGCCATACCGCCTTCGACCTGCTCATGTCCAACCACTCCATCGATTGTGCCAACTGCCCCAAGAATAAAACCTGCGAGTTGCAAAACATCGCGGCCAAACTCAAATACAAGCTTAAATCCAAACGCCTGCCATCCATCGTGCGCCTACGGCCGATAGACGACAGTCACCCGCTGTTCACCTATAACCCTAATAAATGTGTGCTGTGCGGCAAGTGTGTGTGGGCCTGCGAACAGGCGGGCACAGGCGAACTGCAGTTTGCCTTCCGCGGCATTGATACCGCAATATGTACGCTGGGTGGTGTTGCTCTTGCCGATTCAAGTCGCAAGGATTGCGCCGATTGCGTTTCGGTTTGTCCCGTCGGCGCACTGGTGCTGCGCTGACTCGGTATATTCAATCACCTGAATAGCGAAAGAAATCGGTCCTCGTATTCGGTAAACATCCCCCACCTGTCCAGTTCCAGTTTCAGATCGGCCGGCTCCATCTCGCCGCTTTTGACCATGCTAAACATCTCCTCGATCCTCTGCTTGGCACCTTGTGGAACACCCAGGCGGTCGATGTCAAAATGCCCTCTCGATCCCATCTCGCTTACGTGATGACCCACGGAATTTTCGGTTACTTCGTAGATGAATTTCAACACCGAAACGTCCCACATCTCATCCACTCCCTTAATTATGGTGGAAAGCGGGTTGCCCTTGCTATCGATCTCCTTGTTGATTCTTTCGACCACTGTTTTCATCGGTGAAGACACGACAGATGTGTCCTTGGGCTCGTTTTTGTACCTGTAGAATATCCCCGGCGCGTTAGGGCCGTATTTTTCGGCCAGCGACTCCAGGTATTTACGGGCGTATTTGCTGAAGCCCTCAAGGTTAAACAGGTAAGAAGGAGTAACCACCTTGGGCCTTTCGGTTATCACCCTGCCTTCCCTTACCACTGTTTCATCTGCATTGCTGTCCTTGCCTACCAGATCGGCGTAAACGGGTTTGGTCAACAGGTAATAGTGAATGTTGGTTGTGCCGAAGGTAGACAACGTCTGCTTGGGCTGTCTCAGCACAAACGTGTTGTTTATGGCATATGCAATTCTTTCGTCTTCTTCACTCATGTGTGCTTCCTATCCCCATTCTAAACTTTTTGCCGACGCTTTGCCACTGCGGGCACATGACACTAGAATTTGTTATTATAGCTACTGTAAGGATATTAGATGCATAAAGTCATTGATACTCATTGCCATCTCGATGAGGCGGATGACGTGGAATCGGTCATAATAAAGGCGCGGAATGCCGGCGTTGTAGCCATAGTTGCCTGCGGGCTGGATTATCAGTCGAACAACGTCGTGCTAGAGCTGGCGCAGAAGTACAAGTCATACGTGTATGCTGCCATCGGCGTCTACCCATGGACAATACCTGATGCGCTGAATAGTATCGACCGTGAGGTGCAGTTCGTTGAGGACAACATGAAACATGCCGTCTGCGTGGGCGAAGTGGGGCTAGATTATAAAAAAGAGCTGGTTAGGCGGTCTAGCAAGGAGCTGCAGAAAGAAGTGTTTAAGGATATGATCCAGATAGCCGTAAGGCATAATGTGCCGCTGTCCATCCACTCCCGCTATGCATGGAAGGATTGTTTTAACTTGGTGAAAGACGCCGGTGCAACCAAGGCCGTTTTTCACTGGTATACCGGCCCATCCAGCGTTTTACGCAGTATAGTCGAGGGTGGTTACCACATATCAGCCTGCCTTGCCGCCGAGTACCACTACGAGCACAAGCGTGCCGTAAGAGAGATGCCGCTGACACAGTTACTATTAGAAACAGATACACCGGTTTATTATAAAGGACACAGGGCTATGCCATCCGATACGGTAAGGACGCTTAATGCGGTATGCGAGCTAAAAGAACTCGATCTGGCTGAAGTTGCAGAAAAAACCACTGCCAACGCGAGGGAACTGTTTAAAATCGCTTAGATGTGGAACTCGATTATGTCACCGTCTGCCAGCACGTGGTCTCGTTTTACCTGCTGGTTATCGTACTTGCCGGAACCCCATATAGCAGTATACTTCAGTTCGCGCGCAAAGTCCTTGTGGATTTCCTTGGCTCCGTCCTGCACTGTGCTCCCCGCTTTAAGCACAACCGGCTTGTTCATTGCCGCCTTCTGTCCCGGGGCTTTGGTGTATACCCTGATGATGTCAAGAGCATCAAATACCAGCTGCCTCAAATCCTCTAGCCCGCTCATATCCTCCGTAGATGTGGATACCACGGCGAACTGGTCGCCGTATTTCCTTTTCAGCGAATCATAGTTGCTTTTAGCCTTAGCGCTGTCTGACTTGCTGCAAACGATTATCGCTTGTTTAACGTCCCACTTCGACGGCCTGCTGGCGATGCCTATTCTCAGCTTTTCTAGCTCATCGGTTACATCCCGCATCTGTACCAGCGGGTCGCGACCAAGATCTATAACCAGCATTAGGCAATTGGCACGGCGTAGTGCTCCTCCCATCCAACTGTGCGCGCTATGATCATCTACCGCCGGAAAATCAAGCAGTTGAATCTTGATGTCCTCATACTCCATCATCCCCGGCAACGGTATTTTGGTAGTATAAGTCCAGTCACCTATATCGGGGCTGGCGTGCGTCATAATGGCTACCAAACTGGACTTGCCCGCATTGGTAAGCCCCACCATCGCCACTTGGCCCGCCCCCTCCTTATGGATGTTGTAGATGCTGCCGCGACGCCCGCCTTTTTTCTGCGCCTCCGTAGTCAGCTTAGCCATTCTCGCTCTTAGATCGGCTCGTAGATGGTCAGTGCCCTTGTGCTTGGGCATTACCGCCATCATTTCTTCCAAAGCATCTACTTTCTCATCGTGATCCTTGGCGTCTCGGTAGCGCCTTTCGGCCTCATGATATTTTGGTGGCAGATTTGCTGGCATGGCGCTATTGTAGCAGTAAGCGGGAGCAATTTGAAGGCACCGAATCACACACAAATTGCACCGCGGTATGTGTAATACGTACCTTCCTGTGGGGGTTACCTGGTATGAGGCATTCCGGTGGAAATCAGAGAGGTAACAAGACAAAAAGTCACTGGAATTTTATTAGCTTATACCCAATGCCTCTTTCCGCAAGAATCAGGTCGAGGCACCCTGAGTCGCTCTCACGCCTCTGGCACAAGCAATGGATGCACTTCTTCAGATAATCCGTGGCAAGCGCCAATACACTCGTATATGTGAGTCAGCCCTCTTCACGTTTCCATTTGGATGATGGTAAGATTACTCTCTCAGGCCCCTTCTCTTCATAAGCTGCGGTGCTATGTCGTTTTTCAATATCTGGCTTGTTCCCTCATAAATCTGGGTTATTTTAGCATCTCTCATCATCTTCTCAATGGGAAAATCCCGCATATATCCAATACCGCCATGTATCTGAACGGCGTCTGTGGTTACTTTCATAGCTACTTCCGACGCAAACAGCTTGGCCATCGCTCCTTCTTCAGTGATATGTTTGGCCCCACTGTCAACGTGTCTTGCCGCTGCATAAACCAGTGCCCTGGCAGCTTCTATCTGTGTGTCCATATCAGCCAGCATATGTGAAATCGCTTGCAGCGATGACAGGGGCTTGTCGAATTGTTTGCGTTCTTTGGCATGTGCTACCGACGCCTCAAACGCGCCCTGGGCGATGCCGAGGGCCTGTGCTCCCACCGGTGCGCGCGATTTGTCCAGTGTTTTTAAGGCTACTATAAATCCATAACCTTCTTTCCCAATGAGGTTTTCCTGGGGCACCTTGCAGTCGTCGAACATAAGCTCTCGGGTGGAGTTGGCGCGTATGCCCATTTTCTTTTCTTTTTTGCCGAAGGTGAACCCGGGGGTATCCTTATCCACCACAATAGCAGTGGCGCCTCTCGGTCCCTTGGTTTTATCGGTCATCGCAATTATGGAATAGATCTCAGCGTCACCGCCGTTGCTGATGAAACGCTTGGTACCATTGATCAGGTATGAGCCATCATCGGTTTTAACAGCGCTGGTTGTGGTTGCTCCAGCGTCGCTGCCAGCCTCTGCCTCAGTCAGGCCGAAAGCTGCTATTGTCCCGTTGGCGATTCTTGGTAGATAACGTTTTTTGATCTCATCGCTGCCGAACTCGATTATGGGGGTAGCTCCCAGCGCCGTAGCGGCGTAGCACAGGGCGATGCCGCCACAAATTCTGCTAAGTTCTTCCACAACCAGGCACAAATCGAAATTTCCTCCACCTAGTCCGCCATATTCCTCCGGTATAAATATGCCGAACATACCGGCATCTGAAAGGTCTTTGATTATGTCCCAGGGGAATTGCTCTTTTTCGTCGTATTCGGCTCGCACGGGCAATATCTTTTCCTCGGCAATCTGTCGGGCCAAACTCCTCATCATTTTCTGCTGTTCATTTAAGAAATATTCCAAGGCAAAAGCTCCTTCCTGATCTGGTCGAAATAATAGTTAATGGAACTGTTAAAGAAGAACTCTGGTTCAATGCTGCCAACCCCCTTTGGCCCCCACTCTTTGGGGAATCGAGGAACTGGAGGAAACCCCCAGACCCCCGGCAGGAGGAATCCTGCACTATTTTATCAGAGGCCCCTTAGTTTATCCGTTAGTATACCAAAAAGATAGTTGTTGGGCTAGGCTTGATTTGTAGTGAAAATCAAAGCCTTTTGATACTCTTATTAATCCAGCAGATACTTTGAGAGAACCGCTATCTAGAGGAATGGGAAGTAGTTTACTTTTATGAAGTTGAAATTATGCTCTACTTTATCTTTGCCACTTAACATCCATCCGTATTCTGTAGAATGACCCGTGAATAGATATTGAGTATCAAATTCAGAGAGCTTTTCAATGCTTGTTTTTAGCAGGTTGCCATCCCCTCCTGGCAGGTCAGTGCGGCCCAAGCTTGCCACGAATACTATATCTCCGGTAATCAACGCCTTGTTTTTGGGCCAGTATATACAGATGTGCCCCGGTCCATGTCCCGGCGTATGGATAATCTGAAGATCAAGCTTGTGCTCACCATTGCCCAAAGAGAGTTCACCTTCTTTGATAAAAAAATCGGGTTCAAACTGAATCTTATCTCCGAACGTTTGCGCCCATCTGGTGCCTGCAGTTTTGCGATATTGATCTGCTTCCTCATGAAGAGCGATCTGGGCTTTTTGTATACTGTTTGTGACTGAACTTTTCTTGGTCATTTCTTGAAGTTCGAGATTTGCGTGATAGTGATCTATGTGGGTATGCGTGTTCATGATAAGCCCAATATCTGAAGCTTTGAATCCATCAGCTTCGATTAGTTTAACCAGGTTGACTAAACATTGTTCGCCCGTTTCATTTGTGATGTGCCCTGGATCAATGATGATATGAGGGCTATTGCCCTCAAGTACGTTGGCGAAAAAATAGCTGTTGCAATTGTTGCCCGTGCCCATCCATGGATAGCCATGCAGGTTGTCGATCAATCTCATTCCAAGACGGTCTCCGTTTCTTAAACCTTACTGCCTAAATAAGTATAAACGAAAAGGTTTGCTTTGTGCTAGCGCGGGTGCTTTATTTATCCCTTGATCACGCCGATATGTCTCATGCTTTTTCCGCAAGTGAATGCAGTCTCTTTGCTATTATAGTGATATCTTTGCTGGCTAAATTTCCAGCGATATCTATTCCCATAAGGCTTTTTGCTACGGAGCGGCTCAGGGGACGGCCGGTACCATCCCCCGTTATGGGGATACTAGGGTACCTTAGATCAACTCTTTGGGCTTCTGTTGTTTCTCCACCCGAAATCGACATGCGTGTAAGACGTAATTACCCTCGGTATTATTGGTTACGTCCGAGGGTAATCTGGATTTAGATTATGCTAACTAAAGGCCCTATCGGTATTTTACTTGGCAGGAACTTCCGCTTCCTGCTCACCCGCAAGGACCTCCTCTTTGAGCTCACCTTTTAGGAATTGTACTGCGACGCGCGGATAAAGGGTATAGGTCATCAAGTCCTCATCCTGCTTGAGGATACCAAGTTTGTCGGCTTCTTCCCTATTTGCCTCCAACTCAGGTTCGATCAGGTCTGCAGGACGGCATTCGATTATATCCTTGTCGCCTATTATCTGTTTTCGTATCTCTGCATTCATAGGGGCTGGAGGCTTTCCGTATTGCCCATGCAGATAATTTTTTACCTCCTGAGTCACCATCTTATAGCGCTGGCCCGTCAGTACATTAAGCACAGCCTGAATTCCCAGTATCTGGCTTGTCGGGGTTACCAGCGGAGGATAGCCAAGATCGGCCCTGACCTTGGGGAGCTCCTCGAGTACATCGTTCATTTTGTTAAGGGCATTCTGCTCCTTGAGCTGGTTTACCAGGTTGGAAAGCATACCCCCGGGTGTCTGATGCAACAATACGTTTATGCTAGGACGAAGCGTCTCTTCGGTAAAGAGCGACTTGTATTTGCTTTTCATGGTAACAAAGTATTCGCCTATCTCATACAGTTTTTCAAGATCATATCCCGTATCGTAAGGAGCATCTTTGAAGGCCGCCGCAATACTTTCCGTGGGAGGCTGAGATGTTCCCCAAGCAAAAGAGGTGAAAGCGGTATCTAAAATGCTGATTCCCGCATCAGCCGCCGCCTGATAACTCATAGGAGCCATTCCGCTTGAGCAATGCGAGTGAAGGCTTATGGGAATACTCACCTTGGCCTTGATGGCTGTCACCAACTCACTGGCAATTTTTGGTGCAATAAGCCCGGCCATATCTTTTATACAGATGGAATCGCATCCCTTGTCAGCCAGTTCTTTGGCCATGTCGGCAAAGCCCTCAACCGAGTGTACCGGGCTGGTGGTGTAGCATATACCACCCTGTGCATGGGCACCCTGTTTTTTTACCTCGGCGATAGAAAGCTCCAAATTACGTATATCGTTTAGGGCATCAAAAATGCGGAATACATCAATGCCGTTCTTGACAGCCAGCCTGACGAATTCGCGCACCGCGTCGTCGGCATAATGGCGATAGCCTACAAGGTTCTGTCCGCGCAGCAGCATTTGCAGCTTAGTATTCTTCGTCTTGGCCCGTATAGCGCGCAGTCTCTCCCAAGGATCTTCGTTTAGGAACCTGATGCAGGAATCAAAGGTAGCTCCACCCCATACCTCCAGCGAGAAAAAGCCAACTTTATCCAGCTCTTCTACTATGGGTAGCATATCCCTAGTTCTCATTCTTGTAGCAATTAGAGATTGGTGTGCATCTCTTAGTGTGGTATCGGTAAGCAAAACACCCATTTAATATTTCCTCCCCTTCCGACTGGTCGCACTAGATTTATTAGCTTTTATTTACTTTAATCCTCATTTGTCGCAAATATACTAAAGGATTTATCTATAAAAACTTCTTTATTTATTATAGATTAAAGTAATATAAAAATGTAGTCAAGAAAGTATGTGTTTTCATGTAAAATATCTGAAGATTCAGCTTCGTGCTGGATTAATTCACGTTTCATATAAAGTTTAAACAGCGCCTGTAATTGACATTGCTTTAGGAGATAGCTTATCTTTATCTCATTCACTTCATCAACGCCTATCCGGATTGGACAAAGTATGCTAGCCTTTGATAAATTATCTTATCCTTTATTGCTTTCAACTGATGATAGCAGGTTGCCGGGAGGTACTGAAAATGGCTGAAAAAGGAGTAGAGGTACATCGCACGACATCGTGGTCGGCCGGACCCGGATGCCACGGCAACTGCGGGGTACTGGCATACGTCAAGGACGGCAAGGTTATCAAGGTAGAGGGAGACCCCGACCATCCATGGAACAAAGGGCGTTTGTGCCCGCGCTGCCTGGCAATGACTCAGTACATGTACCACAATGACCGCCTGCGCCAGCCGTTAAAGAGAGTTGGCCAGCGGGGCGAAGGCAAGTGGGAGTCCATATCATGGGAAGAGGCCTTCGATTACATAGAGACAAAAATGAAGGACATACGGGACAAGCATGGCGCAGAGTCTATCATCTTTCAGCAGGGTACAGGCCGCGATATCGGTGGCTGGATTTCGATGCTGGCCTATGCGTATGGAAGTCCCAACTGGATTTTCGGCCTGAGTGGTGTTTCCTGCTACACGCCGCGCCTGATGACGATGTGGGTAACTCATGGAGATCACTGCGTCATGGATGCCGCTCAGTGGCTGCCGGACCGGTACGATGACCCGGTGTACAAAGTTCCTGAGTCTATACTTGTATGGGGGCAGAACCTCGGTTCCTCCTGCCCTGACGGCTTTTTTAGTCATTGGATTGTTGATTTGATGAAGCGAGGCTCGGAGATCATCGTCATCGATCCCCGCTTTACATGGCTTGCCTCCCGCGCAAAATACTGGCTGCAGTTAAGGCCGGGTACGGACGGCGCGTTGGCACTAGGATTTCTCCACGTCATTGTCAACGAGGGTTTGTACGATGATGAATTCGTGCAAAAGTGGACCAATGCTCCTTTCTTGGTGATAGACGACGGGAAGAAGGGACAGTTGCTTCGGGAAAGTGACATCAGCAAAAACGGCGCGCCGGAAAACTTTGTGGTTTGGGACAGTAAATCCGATAGTCCTGCCGTCTGGAATTCCGGGCAGGCGAAGTACGTTGGTAAGTCGATAACACCTGCAAAAGAAGGTGTTTTTAAAGTTGGGCTTGCTGACGGAAAGACCGTGGAATGTACGACGGTTTGGACGCTTCTCAAAGAATCGGTAAGTCAGTATACCCCCGAAAAGGTTGCGCAGATAACATGGGTCTCTGCAGACAAGATTACAGCAGCAGCCCGTTATTATGCCAAGAGCCAACCATCTGCCCTGCACTGGGGACTGCCGGTTGATACCATAGCCAGTACAACACCCACATCGCAGGCAATCGCTCACCTATGGTGCCTTACCGGCAATCTGGATATGCCCGGTGGAAACGTTATCGCGCGTTATCCGTTTGATGTCACTACGTATCCATTCCATTCTGGTGTTAATATTCTAGACCTGCCGCAGAAAACTAAAGACAAACGGATCGGTACATGGAAATACGGCGCCTTCCGTGATTTCAGGGCATGGGCACAACCGGACATGGTGCTGGAGCAGATTTTCACTTCAGACCCATACCCAGTTAAGGGGATGTGGATCCAGACGTCAAACCCGATTGCCAATACCGGACTTGACCCCCATAAGTGGCTGGAGGCGCTAAAGAAGCTGGATTTTGTGGCAGTGGTAGATCTTTTCATGACACCTACCGCCATGCTGGCCGACATTGTGCTTCCGGCAGCAAGCTTTTTGGAAAAGGACAGCCTTAAGGGATGGTGGGTGCCGCTCCAAGCCATACAAAAAGTAGCAAAAGTTGAAGATTGCCGCTCCGATGTTGATATCAACTTTGAGCTAGCAAAGCGGTTTAAACCAGATTTGCCTTGGAAAACTGTAGAGGAGCTTTATGATCACCTCCTTAAGCCGTCTAAATTGACGTACCGCGAGCTTTGCGACAAGGGTTGGTTGATACCACCCGCCGGCCACTCGACGGCCCCATACCGCCGACATGAAAAAGGGTTGCTGCGCAAAGACGGCCGCCCTGGTTATCAAACGCCATCGGGCAAAATCGAGCTTTATTCCTCGTGGCTTGAACATTGGGAGTTGGACCCACTACCATTCTATGAAGAACCGCCATTCAGTCCGGTAAGTACGCCTGATCTTCACAAAGACTATCCGCTAATCTTAACCACGGGTGCTCGCTCTCCGGCGTACTTCCATTCGGAGCATCGCCAGATACCGTGGCTGAGGGAAATCGATCCGGAACCTAACATAGAGATTCATCCCAAAACGGTGCAGGAGCTTGGCCTTAGGAATGGTGATATGGTGTTTGTGGAAAACTGGATGGGCAGATGTAGGCGTAGGGTAAAGGCAACACCGACAATACATCCCAAGGTAGTTATGGTCTCATCGGGATGGTGGTTCCCGGAAAAACCGGCTGCGGAGCCGTCCCTGTTCGGTGTTTGGGATGTTAATGTTAATCAGCTCATGCCAATGAGCCACAATGGAGAGTCGGGTTACGGTTGTCCGCTCAAAAGCATCCTTTGCAAAGTCTATAAGGCGAAGGAGACGGCCAATGCCTGATTACGGACTGCTTGTTGATTACGAATACTGCACCGGATGCCATACCTGCGAGGTTGCCTGCAAGCAAGAACATAACATTGAGGCTGGTAAAACAAGTGGAGTAAAGATTGTTGAGCTGCTTCAGGAACTGCCGGGCGGCAGTCTGGACATCATCAATATGCCGATTCTAACACATCTGTGTTATTTGTGTGCTCCCCGCATCAAGAAAGGCCAGTTGCCGGCCTGCGCACAACACTGCATGGCAGATATACTGAAATTCGGTATAATTGAAGACTTGGTAAAAGAAGTTCCTAAACGCCGCAAAGCAATTGTTTATACTTTGAGACAAGACCTACAACAGACCGAAGGGCGATAGTGAGTTAGGCTCTCCTTACCAACCCGGCCTGTCGTGATATAATGCCTCCGCTTAAGTCATCGCTGATTGTGATTTATTAACCGCGGTGCTTCTCGTAGTTCGAAACAAGATCGCCCCAGTAATCCAAAGGCTTTTCGCCAATGCTCACACCACCATCACTTTGTTTGATTGTAATCCACTTACGCCACTCTGGTGGGTCCTGCTGCGGATAGTCAAGCCTGACGAAATTCATCCATGGGTTGCTTGATTTACGAGCCAGATTCTGATGCATAACAGCTTTGCACCAGTCGAGAATGCTCAGTACCTCAACCGAGCGCATCAGCTCATGCGGATTTCTAGCAGCCAGCGTTTGCGCTTCACCATCGGTAAGCTCATTAAGCCATGTGAGCCCTATATTGAGGCGCTCGTCACTTTTGGTATCACCGCAGTAGTGGCGCATAACCTTGGCGATTCCAGAAGCAAGCTCCTTCCATTCTAGCCCACTCTCCCGCTTCAACGGTGCATAAACGCGTGATTTCTCGGCATCTATCTGGCCACGTGTCGGTATTACTGCTGAGGTCTTTTTAATGTACATTGACGCTTTCCTGGCGGCGTGCCGTCCGCTGGTTATTGCGCCCGCCGCGGCACCGCTACCGAACATCTGGTCGCCGGCAGCGTATAGCCCCTCAAGGCTGGTTTTCATATCCCAGTCGACAACAACGCCTCCGCCAGAAAGCAGCCTTCTCCACCCATAAGCATTCTGGCTGGGCTCATCATAAACCTGTAATTGATGTTTGCCGGGATCAAATCCGGCCCTAGTCATATTATGGTAGCCCAGCCAGGTTGTTCCTTCATGCCCTATCATCAGACCATATATCACACGCCGCTCCGATTCCGGCATACTGGGAAAATCGCAGTAGAGCGGTAATTTATATTCACCGTTTTCGACGCGCTTTTGCAAATCGGGCAAGATGCTGGGGCCTCGGTGATCGTAATAGAAGTCAGCGAAGAAGTTGGAAGCCGGTCCACCCGGAGGCAGAATTATTTTTTGGCCCGGCGCCGGCTTTAATCGCTGATAATAGTCCGTTAGTATCTTCCCGTCTCTATCCATCCATGGTATCTCTTTACCATCTGCATCAACCAAGCTACAGGGAAACCAACTTGTATTATTCGATCCCTCCGTTGGGGCATGATGCCTTCTTAAAGGACCGGTCTTTTCCAACATGGTAAGCTCGGCACCGGCCCGCCAAGCCATGCTACTGCCGTCGCCCGTGTTGAGCCCCGGTCCGTGCTTGGACCCCACTCCCGAAAGTTCTGCTGAGTATAACCAACCGCGGGCACCCGGGTGGCCCATGCATATTATGGTGGCCTTGGCCCTAAAAATGTAAAACTGGCCCGTTCTTACGTTGAAACCAACTGCCCCTATAACCCTTGCGCCCTGTTTGCCTCCTTCCGTGAGAAGACCGGTGGTCATAACTCTTTCGAATAGCTTTACCCCGCACTTTTTTAACTCCTTATTTAATGCGGGCTTGAATGTTCTGCCCCATATGCGTATTTCGATTCTGCTTACGTAGTCGCGAGCAAAAAGCAGCTTCGTTTTTTCGTCTCTAAACTCAGCACCTTTGAACAAATCGTCGCTGTCTCTTACCTTGGCTCCATAGCTTTCCAACTCCTCAAGCGCATCGTAGCTTTCTTTAGCCTTGATATACTGCGCTATGCCGTTGACGTATCCATTCTGATTCTGTAGAGCAAACTCAGAAAGCTCGTCTGCACTGACCGGGCTGGCAGGATTGGGGCAACCAACCCAGTGATCAACTCCCGAACCAGCAGACCCGCTGTGCATGGTACAGCCCTTATCTACCAGAACAACTTTGAGTCCTTTCTTGGCCGCGGTTATAGCCGCCATCGGGCCTGCAAGACCACCACCCAGAACCAGCAGGTCCGCATCGATACTACTTTCAACATCGTAATGCACTGGATATGGCCATTTCGTTGATTCTGTTAGTGTCATTTCTAGCACTCCTTACCCATATGGATCATCTACTAATTTCTACTTCACCTTCCAGCATCACCATCTTTATCTTCTCCTGGTTTTGAAGTATCTTAATATCCTCCAGTGGGTTTCCATCGATGATTATGATGTCAGCTAGTTTGCCCGGTTCTATCGTGCCTGTCTTATTACCCATGTAGCAGGCTTTTGCACCGTTTTTTGTAGCGGCAACTATAGCATCCATAGGTGAAAAATCACAAATATTTACTAAAAGTTCAAGCTCTGATGCGTTTTTACCAAATTTTAACATGCTGCCAGCTGTATCGGTGCCGGCGGCCAGTGTTGCACCTGCCCGGTGTATCCTTTTGTAGCTTTCAACGGCAGCCGTGCCCATCTCCTCGCCAGCCTCTACTATTCTTTTAAAAACGGTTAGTGTGGATACAAAGATAACATCGTTTTTCATTGCCAGATCAATGCACTCATCATTGGTTAGACAAGCATGATCGATAGTCTTAATACCACCCACTATTGACTGCTTCAACGCTATAAGAGACATTTCGCAGTGGGCGCTCACATATTTGCCTACCTGTGCTGCCGTTTCAACAATAGCTTTTATTTCATCTAGATTGAACTGAACATCGGCAGGTGTATCTCTATCAGAACCACCACCACCGGTAGTAGAGCATTTGATGAAATCTGCTCCTTCTCTTAGGGCGTAGCGTGTTGCTTTTATACATTCGTCAACCCCATCGCAGATCAAATTATCTTTCATGCCCGCGGTATTAAGTTTTGTTGTCCGTATGTCAACGTATTCCGGAGGGAAGTAGTGCGTATCAAAGTGACCATATGTTTGGGATAACCAGTAACCTGCCGCAACTATCCTGGGTAAACCTGTCAGTGTACCTTCAGCCGTTGCCTTTTTTAAGAATAAGGCATTTCGGGAACCACAATCCTTGGCGGTTGTGTATCCTGCAGCCAAAAGATCCCTGGCATCCGATATCGATTTGATTAGTGCCAGCTCCGCAGGACGAGCAATCTTCTCCTCCGGCCCGCCACCTAATCCGCCCCAGAAATGCACATGTGAATCAATAAGCCCCGGCATAACCGTTCTGCCTTTAGCATCTATAACATCGGCATTTTGCGGAATCGGGATATTTGATCCCAACGCCTTTATAGTTGAACCTTCAATTATTACGTTATTACCAGCAGTTGCCTTATCTCCAGTGCCGTCGATTAACATGCCGCCTTTGATGGCTGTTACCTTTGTCTTTTCCTTGTTGTTCAATTGTTAGTCTCCAGCTATCTAATTCTCATCGTTAGGCTCATGCAGCACTAACTTACCAACGGCTTTCATTTACATCAATTATTTATAGGCAGCAGTGTTTTTCATAGTTCTTGGCAAGATCACCACAGTAATCAATAGGCATATCTTCAATCTTGACATCACCGTCCTGCTGCCTGATCGTTATGAATTTATGCCACTGCTCAGAATCGTCCTGCAGATAGTCCGACCTTTTGAATTGCAGCTGTTTTGAACTGGCTTTACGAGCCAAGCTTTGGTGAAGAATAGCTTGGGAGCAGCTCATAAGGCTGAATACTTCGAGCAAACGCATTAGCTCATGAGGATTCCTAGCATATGCGATTTGAGCCTCTCCTCGGGCTAGTTCATCGAGCCACCTAAGTCCTATTTGCAGCCTTTCGTCACTCTTGGTATCGCCGCAGTAGTGCTGCATTACCTTGGCCAGCCCGGAAGCCAGCTCCTTCCATTCGATACCATTTTGGCGTTTTATTGGCGCGTATACACGAGCCTTTTCTGCCTCCACCTGACTTTGGAAAATCACTGGACTTGCCGCCTTTGCCGCATATTCAGCCGCTTTTCTGGCCGCATATCTGCCGGTGGTAAGTGCTCCGGGACCGGTTGCCCCGCCAAACATTTGGTCTCCTGCGATATATAGGCCTTCAAGGGAACTTTTTAAGTCCCAATCAACTACTACGCCACCACCGAGTTGTCTCCTCCAACCATAGCCTCCTCCTACCGGTGGTTCTTCATATATTTGCAGTTGATGTTTATCAGGATCGAAGCCTGCTCTGGTCATATTGTGGTAGGCCAACCAGGTTGTTCCCTCATTAGCGATTTTAAATCCATAAACAGCTCTGCGTTCGTGCTCCGGCATGCTGGGGAAGTCGCAGTAAAGGGGCAGCTTGTATTCTCCCGTCTTTATACGCTCCTCCAAATCGGGGATAAGACTTGGCACTGATGGGCGAATACTTGCTTTTACATCGGTAATGGGGGCTCCGGAACCTCCACGAGTAAGCTGCCCGATAGGTAGTTTACATCGGTCCGAAACGTTAGATATGGGGTTCCCTTCACCGTCTACCCATGGAATTTCCTTCCCTTCTGCATCAACAACTGAAGCTGGAAACCAGCTGGTCGTATACGAACCTTCGGTTGTCCAACGATGACGTCTTACCGATGCCGTTTGTTCCATCAAGGTTAGCTTAGCACCGGCTCTCCATGCCATACTGTGACCGTCACCTGAAACAAGGCCGGGGCCATTACGGCCGCCTATCCCTTGTAATTCTGATGAGAATACCCAGCCGCGGTCACCCATGTTGCCCGAACAGAGTATAACAGCCTTAGCCCTAAAAACGTAGAACTGACCGGTTCTTATATTGAACCCGGTAGCTCCCACTACTCTGCTGCCCTGTTTGCCTTTTTCAGTGAGTAAACTGGTGGTCATAACACGCTCATATAACTTTACATCTGTGCGTTTTAGTTCTTTGTAAAGGGCCGGCTTAAATGTCTTGCCCCACACAAGAAGAATGTACCTGTTAACGTAATCATTGCTAAATAAAAGCTTGGTTTTCTCGTCTCTAAACGCGGCACCAGTAAATGAATTTTGGGTATCGCGTACCTTAGCACCGTAGCTTTCCAGCTCTAATAAGACATCGTATCCTTCCTTAGCTGTTATGTATTTTTGAATCGCATTAATGTACCCTTTAGAGCTTTTAATGCGTGACGCCGTAAGCTCCTGAGCTGTGACAGGGCTGGCTGGATTAGGGCAATCGTGATAATGATCTATTCCCGAGCCTGCTTTCCCGCTGTACTTGCTTCCGCCCTTATCAACCAGGACTACTTTTAGGCCTTTCTTAACAGATGTGATTGCGGCCGTAAGTCCGGCTAGGCCGCCGCCGATTATCAGAATATCTGAATCGACTTCACTTAGCGTCCCGTATTTTATGGGATATGGCCAATCAAGTGATGGCTGTGTCATACTTGACTCCTTCACATTTGGTGGTATTGATTTGAACAAGTATATTGTGACTTATTCAACCGGAGGTCTTAGATTAGGGGGCAGAGGATTGTCAGGCATACCTAACCTATAGTGTTTGCCTGTTTTGGGGTCCTTCCAGCGAGCATTATGCATAATGGGGTACTTTACCGCCATGGCGTCATCGCCCTTGGGGCACTCCATCAGGCAGCAACCGCAGTACCAGCACTCGTCCGGATATGCCACAATGGGAGGTTTCTTCTTCTCGGTATTGGGTAGCAGTACATCCATCATGCAGGCTTCGACACACAGGTTACACCCGTTGCAGGCCTCTTCGTAGAATATAACCGGTTTATTTGGGGTTACGAGCGGGGGAGCATAGTATGCTTTTTGACCAACCATTTTAGTCACCTCTATTTATAGTTCATGAACTGAATAATTTTCGCAGATTTCACCAAATATGGCAACAGTAATCGATTGTTCATTAACAGGCCGCAATCATCATAATCTTACTAAGATTAACCGATACGGCTGACGCGTTGTATTATTACCATCTATAGCTACTTTTGTCAATAACGGTAAAAAGCATCCTCAGGTTGATGCTTACGGATTAAGTATCGATAAACCGCAAAGGTATTTTATTTATATCGAGTGGGTCGCCTGCAATCATCTAATAGCGGCAGAGTCTTGACAAACAATAGTATTTGTGATAAATATTACTTCTCATATGATAACAAGTGATGACAAGCCGAAAGGAGGATTGAAACAAGAGTTAATTTGATTTCCTTCAAAAAGGATTATTATAGGGAGGTAAAACATTGAAAACCAAGAAATTACATATCTGTATTGTTAGCTTTTTAATTACTCTGATCATAGTAGCCCTGCCATTGCTGGCAAGCTGTTCGTCTACAACGGCTACGCCCAGCAGACTCACGGTGGGTATGGCTAATACAACACCACACCTCAATCTGCTTATACCGAAGGGACAGCATTTGCCTTACAGACGGCTTATGTATGAACCCCTGTTAAACATTGAGGCTGATGGCAGTTTGTCACCTCGCCTTGCCAAGAGTTGGTCTTGGGATTTAGCTACTAAAACCTGGACCTTTAATCTGCGAAACGACGTTAAATGGCACGATGGAGAGCCGTTTACCTCCGCAGATGTCAAGGCCACCTATGATTTGGCCATGGAGCTCGGCGGGATGTACAAACAAACGTGGGCTGGCGATGTCGCAACAGATGGTTGTACGATAGTAGACGATCACACTATTCAGTTTACGCTAAAAGAGGCGTATGAATGGTGGCCATCGAATTTCCGCGAGGAGCGATCCGATATTATTCCGGCTCATATTTGGCTTGAGAAGGACCTGGACGAATGGCTCAACATGGATAATCCAATTGGAACAGGACCGTTCAAGTACAAAGAGGGCGACTGGTTAACGTATAGCCTGTTTGAGAAGAATACGGATTATTGGGGTGGAGCCCCGAAGATAGATGAGGTACTGCTCAAGGAATACGCTAATCTAGAGGCGGAAATCTTGGCGTTTAAAGCCGGTGAAATAGATGCCATAAGTGGTAAGACCATGAGAAACCCGGCCTCCATAGCGACTCTATTAGCAGATCCTGCGATAGAGGTTGCTTTGAACGATCAGAACCGCTACGACCAGTTAAGAGTCAACATGTATCACTATCCGAACAACGTCACCAATTTTAGGCAAGCACTCAGTTACGCGATCGACAGGGAAGAGATATGTGAAGTGGTATACCATAACTACGCTTCACCAGCGCCGCAGGTACCATATGTCCCCTCAGCCTTGCAGAATACGGATGCAATCGTTTGGCCGGGAGCCGACATGACGGATGCGGAGCGTATTGCTGAAGCCAACTTGTTACTGGATGGCCTAGGCTATGTGGATACCGCGGACGAAGGGACGACGAGAAATGGCCCGATGGGTGCAGATGGTGTGACGGGAGACCTGGAATTTACTCTATTGACCGGAACTATATCTTCACATGTTAGGGCAGCCGAGATAGTTCAAAAGAATATGGAGGATATAGGTATTAAGGTTAACCATCAGACCATGTCGTTCTCCGCGCTGTTTGCCAAAATCAAAAATCAGGCCTCTGATTGGGATTGGTACCTGGGAGGCCACGGACAGCCAATTAGTTGGGATGCAGGCTTCGCTGGATATTTCAATGATCCTGATGACTGGTCATCGACTTTCATTGCCGGACCAATCGGCTTCAATGAGCCTGTGTTACAGGGCAAGATGACGGAGTCGCTTACAGCAAGTGGTGCTGCACGTGCTGCGCTGATAGCTGAGATTCAAGTATTGTGGGCCGCTTATCTGCCGATGATACCAGTGCACACGACTAATACGGCGGCGGTATACCGGACCGACAATCTCACAGGTTGGGATTTGGAGGCACAAGCTGGTCCTCCGCCATCGGCCCTGGAGCCGCTACACTATCGTAACCTTCTCAAACTGAAACCAGCCGAGTAACAATAAATAGCAGCTTGATTGGCAGAACGCAAACGATTGCGTTAACCGGATCTGGTCTGAAGATGAGAAGAAGGTTGTTAAATCGTATCCCCACTGAGGGGTCGATGATAAGAAATCTACGGGCCGAGGTAAGCTCGGCCCGTAGATTTTAATCGTATTGGGGAGTGAAGATGACTCGTGCCTATGTGCTAAGAAGAATCGGGTTCATGGTTGTAGTCATTTTGTTTGCCATGACCGTGAATTTCGCTCTTCCCCGTCTGGTGCCCGGAGATATTTTCGATGTTCTGTACGGCGACGAGCGGATCACGCCGGAAACGCGTGAGATGCTGATGGCCCGATTCGGCCTGAATAAGCCCGTCATTACACAATACTGGCTATACATCACCAATACCCTCCGTGGTGAGTGGGGCCGTTCGGTCATGTTTTTCCCTACACCCGTAAGTAAATTGATTTGGCAACGCCTGCCTTACACATTAGCTCTGCTCTGGATAGCCACGCTGATTACAGCTGGCGTTGGGTATTTGCTTGGCGTAATTGCTGGTTGGAGAGCCGGAAGTAAAACGGATTCCACCATACAGGGATTTTCTTTAGCCCTGCTAGCAGCACCGGTTTTTTGGCTAGGCATGATCTTGCTTTTCATATTTGGATATAGACTCGATTGGTTTCCCCTAAGTGGAGCAAAAACGGCGGCTTACCACGCCTCTAACTGGTTTGCCTGGCTATTTGATTGGGGCAAACATGCGTTTTTACCTATTTTGTCTATGGCTCTTCATTTTGGAACCAGCCAGCTTATTATGAGAAACACGTTAGTTAGCACGCTTAGAGAGCACTATATACTCACCGCAAAGGCAAAGGGTCTAAGTGATAGGACTGTGATGTACAAGCATGCGGCCAGAAATGCATTGCTCCCCGTTGTAACAGGAATTATGATGAGATTTTCTATGGTAATTGCGGGGTCGGTTTTAATAGAAACGGTTTTCTCTTACCCCGGAATGGGCAGATTAATGTTCCAAGCGGTGCAGAATCTTGATTATCAAATGATTCAAGGGTGCTTTTTCATGCTCTCTGTAGTGGCCATAGCCACTGTCTTTATCATCGATTTGGTTTACCTATTTCTTGATCCCAGAATTAGATATTAGATCTGAAGGTTGTAGAATGTTTAAATGGTGGGCAAAATATAGAAAAAGCAAGGTGGGGGTTGCCGGTTTAATTGTGTTTGTCCTTATCACGTTGGCGGTAATCTTGGCGCCCGTCCTTGCTACCACTGACCTTGAGGAAACGAGTGTTGTTAACTTTGAGCCGCCTACCTTTAGCCATCACACACACGATCATCCCTACAGGGATGAGATTGTTGAGCACGGTACGCACCTTCTGGGAACAAATGCCGTTGGCGAGGATCTTTGGAGCCGGATTTGGCACGCCGGCCGAATTTCGCTGCTGATTGGTGTTGTTGCATCGGTAATAATTACCTCCACAGGAACAATAGTAGGCTTGGTTGCCGGGTACTTTGGCGGGATAGTTGATGAGATACTGATAAGGTTTGTTGACATGATGATGGTTTTGCCGCGCCTGCCCATGATGATATTGATGGCGGCGTTCCTTGGCCCGGGCATTCCCAGTATCATGTTTGTGATAATTGTGTTCGGCTGGACGGCACCAGCCAGGAGTATAAGGGCTCAGGTACTGTCTGTCAAACAAAGGACATATGTTGAGAAAGCAAGGTCAATTGGCGGCAGTAAGCGCCATATAATATGGAATCACATATTCCCAAACGTGAGCGGTGTTGCAGTTGCCTACTTAATTTTGGAAATAATGCGCGTGATAATGCTGGAGGCCGCGTTGAGTTTTCTGGGCCTGGGAGATCCACAGACACCGAGCTGGGGAATGATGTTGTTTTTTGCTCAAAGTGAAGGAGCGTTTTCAATGGAAGCGTGGTGGTGGTTTGTTCCACCCGGATTATTAATCGCTGCGCTCGGTGCAAGCTGCAACTTCATAGGGACCACTATTAATGACCGTTTTGTGCTAAAGGTAAAAAGAGGATAAGGATAAGGATCGATGTCGCTACTTAACGTGCAGGACTTAAAAACCTACTACCTCGTGGACACAGCGGAGGTAAAAGCAGTAGATGGAGTTAGTTTTACGCTGGATAAAGGGGAGTCGATAGGCATTGCCGGGGAGTCCGGTTGTGGTAAGAGTACGCTCGCCTTGTCCTTAATGCGCCTGATAGACAAAAGAGACGGGAAAATCCAAGGGGAAATCCTCCTGGACGACCAACCTTTGATTGCCATGCCCATGGACGAATTCCGCAAAGTAAGGTGGAAAAGGATATCTTATGTGGCGCAGTCGGCAATGGGGGCGCTGAATCCAGTGCATAACATCGGCAGCCAAATTATAGAGGCCATAAGGTTGCATGTTAATTGCACTAAACAAGAAGCGTTTGAACGCGCAGCAGAGCTACTTAGGCAGGTGAAGGTAGATCCATCCAGGATTAAAAGCTTTCCTCATGAACTTAGCGGAGGCATGCGTCAGCGCGTGATGATAGCAATGGGCCTGGCCTGTGACCCTGACATTATGATCTGCGACGAAATCACCACTGCCCTCGATGTAATCACTCAAGTCCAGGTGCTCGGGCTACTTAAAAGCCTTCAGGCGTCTTTGAATCTATCAACTATCGTTATATCTCATGAACTCCCGATTCTCGGTCAAGTTTGTAACCGAATTATCATTATGTATGCCGGCAAGATAGTGGAGATGGCAGACACAGCAGAGATGTTTAAGGAACCTAAGCATCCGTACACCAGGTTTCTGCTGGACTCACTGATGGATATAAGGCTGCCGCGTCGGATTCCGGAAGGCATAGAGGGAAGTCCTCCCAATCTTATCAACCCGCCTATTGGTTGCAGATTCTGGCTTAGGTGCCCTTACGCTCAAGCGATCTGCCAGGAAAAAGAGCCGCCACTAAAAGAAGAGGCGCCGAAGCGTTACGTGGCTTGTCACCTGCTCGAATCCATAGGGGTCAGTAAGAAAAAAGAGCCATCGCTAGTTGAAGTCGCACCCAGCCAGCCGCTCGATGTGGCAACGGATAGCCGGAAATTGACGACGGACGCGGTTGTCACCGTATCCGACATATATAAATATTTTCGTGTCAGAGCGCGACGTGGCTTATTTGGAAAGCGCCGCTACGTGCATGCGGTAGATGGTATTAACTTTGAGGTTAACAAGGGGGAAACGTTTGGCCTGGTTGGGGAGACCGGATGTGGCAAGACTACAGTAGGCAGGCTGCTATTGGGGCTTGAAAAGCTTGACCGAGGTGCAATCTACTTTAAAGGTAGCGATATATCCCATATCAAGTCCAGCCAGATGAAAGACGTACGCCGTCACGCCCAGATGATCTTTCAAGACCCTTTTAGCTCCCTAAATCCAATGAAGAACATTTTCTGGGCCATTGCCGAGCCGCTCAGGGTGCACGGGATTTATAAGGATGGTTCTGATACAAAGGATAAGATAGCCGAGATGCTGGAGACGGTGGGATTGCAGCAAGATTTTCAATCGAAACTGCCTGACGAGCTTAGCGGTGGAGAGAAACAGCGAGTCGGGATTGCTCAGGCTCTGGCGCTGGATCCCGAATTCATAGTATGCGATGAGCCGGTAAGCATGCTGGACGCCAGCATAAAAGCTGGCGTAGTTTCGCTTTTAATGAAACTGAAACAGCAAAATGATCTCACCTATATCTTCGTGACTCATGAACTGGGTGTGGCTTATGCTATCTGTGACCGGGTCGCAGTAATGTATGCCGGAAAGATAGTCGAGTTGGCCAGTACCGAGCAGATAATAAAGGAAGCATTGCACCCATATACGCAGTTGCTAATAGCTGCAAGCCCTCCGCTTTATCCAGACGATACTTGGGGCAGCACCATTCCGAGTGGCGAGGTTCCGTTTTATATCGAGCCTCCTGATGGTTGCAGATTTCATCCTAGGTGCGTCAATGCTAAAGATGCGTGCAAAGAAGAGGAACCAGGTCTCAAGGAAGCCGCACCGGGTCACTTTGTGGCCTGTGATATAATCTAGTTTCTCTAAACCGTATTAATACATAGGAAGGAGCAAATCTTGGCAAACTGTGAATACTGCGGAGTAGAAATAAAGGGCAAAGGTTATAATAAAACGTTGATGGATAAGCAGCACCGTTTCTGTATGGGAGTATGCTATATATTATATCGATACAAAGTACCAAAAGATCGTGTCCTGATAGAAGGACTGAGATGGAAGCAGGAATAATGAGTTTAGAGAAAATAGCCGACGAAGTACTCGAAACCGATGTTCTAGTGGTGGGAGGAGGCCTTGCCGGCTGCTTCGCCGCGATTAAAGCCAAGGAGGCAGGCCTAAACGTTACAATGTTTGAAAAGGCCGCCGTTGACCACAGCGGAGAGGGTGGCACCGGTATAGACCACGTGCAGGTATATCACGATGATCCAAGCATTCTACCGTTAAATCCCACAGATGCGGCTGAACAAATAAAAAAACTCCCGCTTGTAGATCCAACCATACCCTATGAAGAAATCTTGAGTGAAGCATACGACAGGGTGCTGGATCTGGAAAGCTACGGCATGAAAGTCAGGCAGGAAGACGGTTCATTCCTGCTGATGGAGGGAGACCAGTGGATACTGACAATGTCGGCAGATCAAAAAGTTTTACTTTCGGCTAAAGTGCGCGAGTTAGGTGTAAAGGTTATCAATTACACTCAAGGCACAAGCCTACTTACCAATAATGGCGAAGTCGTTGGCGCAACAGGTATAAATATCCGAAACGGCAAATTTACTGTGTGTAAAGCCAAAGCAACGGTGCTGTCAACCGGCAAGGCCACCAGATTGTATTTGAATCACTGCGCTCTTCATCCATCCATATTCGCCGGCTGGCGTAACCCGGCATGTTGCGGTGAGGGCCATGTGATTGCCTACAAGGCAGGAGCAAAGCTCGTAAACATGGAGTTCGCCCGTGGTGGTGGTGGTGGTGGTGGACTTCCCCTAGCCGGGGCCAGGTATACCTTCACGAGATCACCGACTCATTGCATACCACGTGACCAACCAACTGTCTTTGACATTAATGGCCAGCCAGTGCCGCATTCATATGATAAGCTGCGCGAAGCAGCGATTGAGGGTAAGGCCCCATTCTATTTTGACATGACCGGTTTAGACGATAAATATCATAAGCAGTGGCTGCTTGCTCAGGCCAATGAACACCCCATCGTAATAAAATATATGCTTGAGCAAGGCGTAGATTTCAGAAGGGATAAGATAGACTTTGGAGTCGGTGTGGGCTACCCTAATGCCTTGGACTGTATGGGTGCCGGACAGTCTGGTGTGAAAATAGATGATATGTGTAGAACCAACCTGAAAGGGCTTTACGGCGGAGGCGATATGACAGGCGGACACTATTACGGAGCCCTGGCCGGTACATTTGTTTTTGGTGCGCGCGCAGGAAAGTTTGCATCCGAGTACGCGAAGAAAGCCGATATTTCGGCTATAAACGTTGACCAAGTAGCTGCCGAAAAAGAGCGTGTCTTTTCTCCGCTAAATCGAGCAGAAGGCGTTCATTGGCTGGAATTTGAAAAGGCTATTCAATGGATCGTCTCTCATTATATGGGAGTCGTCAGAAACGGACCACTAATGAAACGGGGCGTTCAACTACTTGATCAGCTAAAAACCAAGTTTGCAGATGAGCTTCAGGCGTCAAATAACCATGAGCTAATGCGCTGCCTGGAAGCGCAAAACATCGCTGTAGTAGCTGAGATGCATATGAAAGCAGCGCTGGAGCGCAGAGAAAGCAGATTCGGCCTTTCGCATCAGCGGGTTGACTATCCAGATACTGATGATAAAAACTGGGCTATGCCAATCGTTATTAAGAAGATGAATGAACAGATGAATGTTGAACTGTCGGGAGGTTGGGAACATTGAGCCAGTTTAGTTATGGGCCTAAGATCGATTATGACAAATGCAACGGCTGCGGCCTCTGTTATAAATACTGCCCTGTAGATATCTTCGGGTGGGATAGGGAGAAAAAGCAACCCATAATTGCCTATCCTGAAGAATGCTATGTGTGCGGCATATGTGAGTACGAATGTGAGCAAATGTGCATAGACATAGTATTACCGTTACACTATAGATTAGACCGAAAAATAAAGCCCGAAACCCTCCGCTAAAATGGCATCGTATACGTGTCATGTAATCGATTGGCAATAGTTAGTTTAAAATGTGACTGATCTGAATAAGAAAAAAAAATTCCCCAAGATATACTTCGGTTGGTGGACAGTTATAGCCGGCGGCATTGCCAGTATGTGGTCGGCCGGTTATTACCACTATGGATTCTCTGCACTACTCAAACCCATCCAATCTTCGCTGAACCTGAGCCGTGCGGCGGTATCTGTGCCGTCTGCAATCGGCAGGTTGGAAGGCGGCATAGAAGCGCCTATCTCAGGGTTGATTACCGACAAATTTGGACCGAGAACGATAGCTACAATAGGCGCCCTATTTTTCGGGTTAAGCCTGATGCTGATGTATTTTGTAAATTCACAGTGGTCCTACTATCTGGTATGGGGGGTTCTGCTTGGTACGGCCTATAACCTTACATCGACTATACCGGTGAACGCAGCCATAACAAACTGGTTCGTAAGGCTGAGAGGCCGGGCACTGGGCACCAAAATAGCGCTGGCCGCTCTTTCGGGCGTTATAACCATACGAATCATTACCTGGCTGATTAATGCATATGATTGGCGCGTGGCCTGTGTAGTAGGTGGACTGGTAATGGTGTGTATTCCCTTGCCGCTGCTCTGGATTTTTCTGAGACGTTACCGGCCCGAATACTATGGGCTTCTTCCCGACGGCGCCAAGGCAGAGATAAAAGCACAAAAAGAGCCTGCTTCTGACACAGAACAATCGATAGACAGAGGGGTAAGGTATGCCAGTACTTTTCAGGAGGTTGAGTATACTCTGAGGCAGGCACTCAAGACATCGTCTTTCTGGCTATTGGTTCTTTCTCACGCCGGTCATAATCTGGCTGTTCCGGTGATGAACGTGCACGCCATCCCTCTTTTAACCGATAAGGGGCTAGATACAGTTAGTGCCGCTGGTATGATGGCGATTATGGTCGGCGCTAGCATTCCTTTTAGATTTATGGGCGGTATTTTGGCCGATCGCGTTAGCAAGGGGCGACTACGCATGCTGCTTGCCGGGGCGTATATGCTGCAGGCTATCAGTTTTGGCGTTTTCATAGGATACGACACCGTAACGTCGCTTTACTACTGGTTCGCGCTTTACGGCATAGGGATGGGGACTGCCTTTGCCATAAATCCGTTGTTAAGAGCCCGCTACTTTGGACGCAAGGCCTTCGGTTCGATTCACGGAGCATCGCAGGCAATAATGGCACCGTTTGGAATAATAGCCCCCATCTATGCCGGATGGATTCATGATACCTATGGTAGTTATATGTTGGCGGTTAAGGTGGGGGCTATTATGCTTGCCGTATCGGTGGTTCTTACGTTACTGATTTTCCCTCCCAAGCCACCAGCGCGTGTGACCCATATCCGTCAAATCGTATAGTAAGCTTTTTGAATTATGGATATGTGCCAGAGCCGGACCGGGTTGACTTAAACTTTACTTATCGTGTAGGATGATTTAAATCAAATATATTACAGGAGGTGAGGAGTGGCAGGAGAAAGAAGCGGACTGCTTACTGCAGGAGGGGTACTAGCCATTATATCCGGTGTCTTGGGTCTACCTTTGGGACTGATATTTATAGGTTGTGGTACTGTTGCTGCTTCAGTTTCAGGTAATGCCGCTACCATATTGGTTACTTTGGGCATAATAATGCTTGTGCCATCCATGTTAGCCTTTATCGGTGGGAGAAGGGCACTAAATAAGACGAGCTTCGGTTGGGCTTTAACTGGAGCAATAGCTTCCATATTGTGCACTTGGCTGTTAGGAGTATTAGCCACTATATTTGTTGCGATGTCGAAATCGGAATTCTCATCGACAGGAGAATGATGTCGCCAGCCAGTAAGGCTTTGTTCTTTTGGAATTACTGAAACATTGATAAAACTTCAGGCATTCCTCTAACTCTAGTTCTAATTCGTGCGATAGCCTATAATCTTCTTGATAATAAATTCGTTTGGGAGTAACCTTACTGCACTGCTTAAGTCATGCTGTAAAGCATGTCTGTAGATAAGAGGGGTGAGTGAAATGATGAAGCGCTGCAAGATATTTCTATTGGCAATGATGATACTTGCGCTATTACCGATAGCAGCATGCAATACAGGCAGTAATACAGGCAGTAATACGTCAATATTTAAACAAGTAACAGCCATAAATACTGATGTGAGCGGCGTCCAGTTTGCTTACAAGGATTATGTTTATATCAGTTGGCTAACCACGAGATATACATTTGGCCAGGTAGAGTGGGGACCAGATGAAAACTATGGCACAATCACCCCATGGACAGTTGCGACGAATATGATTGATAGGGTTAAATTGACTCCACTTGAGCCAGACACTACATATTACTATCGTGTGATAGTAAGGGAATTAAATGAGCAAGAGACGGTTTCCGAAGGAAAGACTTTTACCACTCACGCCGAGTGAAAACCATTATCATAAAACCCAGTCGCTTCCACACCAAATGACTTGTCATAGATGGCAGCACAATGCGGCATCTACGCAAGCCCCTGACACAGCTTCAGACTATTCCTAAACAACACTTATTATTGCCTAATGTGATTTAAGTTATATTCCTTATTTGGTTTAACTATTATGATTATGCTATTAACAGTATCAGGGAGGTATAAAATGAGCAGGAATTTAAGAGATAGCTCGCAGGGATACGAGATCTGTCCTGAATGCGGGGAGCCTGGCTTTTATCATGATAGTAACGCAGGGCGTCATATATGTGTTAATGAGGAATGCGGATATGCAGTGGGTGACGATGGAGCGTCAATTTGGTCAAAGTTACTCAGGTCACTGAGAATAAAGAGAGGTTAACTAAAACTCAAGCTACGCTGACCTAATGCATCCCCCCCCCGTACAGGCGTGAGTTTCTATCTGTAAGCTATTTACTGATACGTCTCACTTCAAATTCCACTGGATTGGCAGCATCTGGACAGGCAATAGTGTGCTGAGTAGTTTCAGCGCTGGGCGATGAGCCATAGAACCCATTGTATCTCAGCACTCGAATAGTCGGAATCAAACTGTTAAAAGCGGCAACACATATACCTGCAGGTGTATGTGGCCCCACAACCCACTCTTGGCCCACTTCATGCCCAGCGGTACAATGGCCTTTCTGGGATATTATCTTAACTGTCACATCGTAAAACATATTGCCCCCTTTCTCTGCATGTTAAGATAATATAGATATATCGTCAAATATGAAGTAAGCCTTTTGCTTCAAGGTTTTAACCGGCAATCCAGTCTTGGGTGGTATAATGCCGAGAGAGGCTTAGTTTGAAACATGCAGGAGATAACGTGAGCGAAGAAACTGAAAAATGCTCGCTTTGCGGGGAAAGTAACCTTGCAGACGCTGCGCAATGTGAACACTGTGGAGGGCAAATCGACGCGTCGGCCAGTTCTTCACTAGAACAGTGTACAGATGAGGAAGCGGAAACAACGCTATGGACAGGGCGCCCATCATACCTGGGCTACATGGTCCGCTACATTTTCGGGGTAATATTGATTGTTTTGGGTTCTCTTCACTGGTTTTTTCTGGGTTGGGCTTCAGTACTGGGAGCTGCCCTAATACTGTTACCTATATTCAATAGAAACAGTACAGTTTATGCCATAACCAATGCAAGAATAAGGGCAAAGGCAAATATCCATCGCTATTCTGAAGAGATGCTGATAAAAGATATAACAAGTATGAGTCTGAAACGGGGGGCCGTGGAAAAATTGTTTGGTTTGGGGACTATCAAAATAAGTTTAGAGGATATGGCAGAAAATGGGCCAGACGCAGAGGACGAAGAAGAGGCGAATCTTGATATCGAATTCAGGGGAATAGCAAATCCACGGCAAATCATGGAGAAAATAGAAGGATTGAGAGACAAATAGATGCACCATCAATCGTCAACTTCTATAATTTGTGACCTCTTAAACTAACTGCGCAGTCCATTTAATAGAAGGCGGGAATTTCTTCGACTATTATTGGCCTTATAGTGAGTTTTGCGCTGTTGATAATTATGCCTTTAACCCAGATCGGTGCCGTGGGTGGAATCCATTCCATAAGGAGGCATGTCCAGTTCCCACCACGATTCGTTGTCTTTCGATTTGTCATATCCAAGTATTCCGTCCATCTTGGTGAATAGGCCGTTGAATAAGGGTGTTTTGGCGATGGTTGATTCGACTACGGTATGGATGAAGGACTTGTGTTTTTTGGCAAAAGGACAAATTGACAGGCAGGTAGAACAACCCGCGGAGCTTAACTTCCACTGCGTCATGCATCTGGCCGAGTCGATATAGTGGTAGGCTTTGTGGCCCGGATTGCTCCACGTTCCAGTTGTTTCCCACGTTGGATCATCTGCCTCGCTCAAGGTTTTTGACGGGCATAGCGTGGCGCACTTTTTGCACGTGCGGCAAAAGCGCATGATGCCGGCATCGATGGGTTTGGTTGGTGCCAGTGGCAGGTCAGTTACGAGGCGGAACAAACGCTGCATCGGCCCGAATTCGGGGCTTATCATCAGGTTAAGCCGACTCAGCTCTCCCAGTCCGGCCATAATGCCCAGTGCCGGTGCTATCCCTAGTCCATTAAACCAGGGGCTGCCTAGGGCCTGATAGCCCAGCACGTGCAAAAAGGTTTGCAGTCTATCCAGAATATTTCTGCCCTGACTGTATCCCAGAGCATTGGGCGTACCCGACAGTGCGGTTGCAAACAGGCCGTCGCGTCGCTTGAGCAGTTCCTCACTCATTTGCACCGAGAACACGATAACCCAGCGTGCCTTGTTGGGAATAACCCGTCTGTCCTCTGTCTCATATGCTAGGTCGACATCCTCAAATTCTATCTTCTTGCCGTCGGAGTCGTATGAATATATGAGCTTTCTGGTTTTCTGGTCAAGCTCCACAAAGCCCACCTGACCTGCACCAAAATATCTTGCGGCTGAACGGACCATGCCTGCGTTTTCTTCTGGAGTTCCCTCCCAGCGTGGTACACCTATGTCATCAGCACTGAATATCCTGGAAGCGCGGTTACTGAACTGAGCGGGAGGAGTGAAGTTGGGGATAAATCTTGGTACTGCTGTGCCGCGACTGGTTCCTATTTCAAGGGCGCGGTCTCTTAATGTATATCCCGACTTGTTTTGAATTATCCACTCATTTCTTCTGTCATTGCTAAGTTTGTTAAGTTTGTCCGCCATATCCTGTCCAACGTAGTTGGCGTAATAAACCTGCGGCACAAAACGAGAGTCATAGCGCTGCATATTGTCCCAATCTACCTCGGCCGTTGGCTGGTCTACCTGTTTTACCCACCAAGATCGCTTCCACTCGCCCTGTGGAGAACCCGCCACTTCGTCCAAGTCGCGTCCCACCCTGGAAAGACCCAGCTTTTGCATGATAGAACGTTTGTTTTCGGTGCTGTGGTATTTCATATGCGTCCTTCCCCATGCAAAGCAAGTTTCCAATATCGAGTCGATGCGATACTGGCTATCATAATATAACAGTTATATACAAAACCGTAAACTCGCTGTTGCCTTTTACGTAAATACTTAATAAGATATATCAAAAGCTGGTAGGAATAAAATTGTGCAGCAAAAAGATGAGTTGAGTATATATGGAAAGGCATTGGCCGATAGGGGGCTTGTTTGGGGCCGAAGCGGCAATGCCAGTATCAGAGTAGATAGCGATACCTTTCTGATTTCGGCGGGCGGTGCTGATCTCAGTATGCTGTTGAATGAGGACATCATCCCCTGTCGAACCGAGTCGGATGAATACGAGGGATTGCGTCAGCCATCTATGGAGGTTGGCTTACATCGCGCCATATATCGAACTTGTAAAGATGCTATGGCGGTGATTCATTCTCAGCCTTTGTATTCTACCTTAGTCGCTTGTTCCAACATCGAAGTTAGAACTGATCTGCTACCGGATACTATGGTTAATCTTGAGCAGGTTGCAAGAGTTCCTTATCATCATGCCGGAAGCGATGATCTGGCCAAGGCCGTTGCCGTCAAAGTGTCCGCCAATCGCGTACTACTGCTTGCTAATCACGGCGCGATTTGTTGGGGGGAGTCGCTAAGTGAGGTATTTCTAAAAACAGAGGCGTTGGAATTCCTCTGTCGAATAATAGTTACGGCTCGTGCCGGAGGTATAGATATGAACCACTTGGGCGACAAGGCAATGAAGGATTTTACCTATCATCTTAAGAGAAAGGGCCAATTGTCTTAGTAGTAGTTCGGTAGCGTCATATGAGTAAGGGGAGATATGCAAACAGTAAGAGTAAAATTTATTCACCCTAACGCCACATTACCCGCCAAGATGACCGAGGGCAGCGCCGGTTATGACCTGTATGCGGTTGAGGATATCAGTATTTCGCCATCGCGTAGCAAACCGGATGGCACCGTCGAGGTCGGACGGGCGCTGGTACCAACTGGCATAGTGCTGGAGTTACCGCCTGGCACGGTTGGCAGAGTGGGGGCTCGCTCCGGCATGTCGGTCAAATCGAATATAGAAACGGGCGCCGGTTGGATAGACAGCGACTATCGCGGCGAGTTGAAGGTCGAACTTAAGAATCTAAGTTCTGCGCCCTACAAAATCAATTGCGGCGACCGGATTGCACAGCTCGTAGTTTTGCCACTGGCCGATGCAGATATCGAATTAGCAAAGGGTGTAAATGATACCACGCGAAATTCGTCAGGATTCGGGTCTACCGGGCTTTGATACATGGAGTGAATTACACCTCCTTTTGCTGAGCTTTCGTGATTATCTTAGTCTGTATTGATTATCTGTTTGGCTTCCTCTGCTAGATGAGCGGGTACCATTACCCGTACCTGACCAAGGCCATCCACTGTAATACCCAGTATTATACCTAAGCTTTCGTATTTAAGTAAAACAGGAATACCATCACTCTCAAGACGAGATTTAATAACATTGGCTTTAAATTCGCCTTGGACTGAGCAGATTTCTATGAGGTTTAGTTTCTTCGCCGCCATATGCTGATTAGCCATGTTAAAGCCTCCAATGGTAACTGTCAAGATAAACTTAAGTCATTTCGATACTATAAAGATTGGTATTTTCAGAAATATTCTTTAACGGGTTGTGCCCACAAAAAATAAAATTGAAGCTCCACACTGAGAATCAACCACTATTTATTCATCAGTTATAGAGTAATACGATCTATTGACGTGTGGCTTATACTAGTCATTACAAGGAAACAAGATGCGGGGGTAGGTCAATGAAAAGAATATCTATGGATGAATGGGAAAGTAAATATGTAGCGGGGCCAATTGAGCAATTTATCGAAAAACATACTATGTTCAACAGGACCAGGTGGGATCCGGACGTAAAAGACCTAGTGAAAAACTGGGCCATTGCCGGTTCACCAAAAGATAAGGCCGGCTATACCATGGATGCGCTGGCATTACGATGGGGCAGCAATGCAGGCACCCGCTTATCGATACTGGATGCGTTTAAACCCAATCCTAATCCCATAAACAAAGCGGTGGCAGAAGCGATATCAACCGCTAGTGCGAATCGGCCAAGTATGATCTATACTCCCCCCGAAGGAACAAAGGTTGATACCAGTGATCAGGGAAAAATAACACTAATGATTAAGAAAGTTTCAAAATGGTTTGGCGCCGATTTGGTCGGCATCTGCAAACTGGATAGGCGCTGGTTATATGCCTCTGCTGCCACAGGTGATGGACTTGCTACTAAGGGAATATCGGATGAATATCAATATGTAATAGTGTTGGCTTATGAAATGGACTATACCCTGATAAAATATTTCAACACTCATACTGCTAATGCGGCTACTAGAATGGGTTACAGTCGAATGGCAATCACCAACGCACATCTGGCACAATTCATTAGACAGCTTGGGTATAAAGCCATTGAGAGTGGTAACGACATTGGTCTGTCCGTTCCAATGGCAATGCAGGCAGGCCTAGGGGATATTGGCAGACATGGTTTGCTGATCACTCCAGAATTCGGTCCACGGGTGAGACTGAGCAAGATCCTAACAGATTTGCCGTTACTTGTAGATAGCCCAATAGACTTTGGGATTACAGAATTCTGTAGAGCTTGCATGAAATGCGCTGATAAATGTCCTTCTCAGGCGATTTCGTATAATGAACGGACACCCGAGCCTAACAATAAATCAAATAATACCGGCGAAATGAAGTGGCCGATCAATGCTGAGATATGCCGGACTTACTGGGCACGTTCTGCGGCACCATGCGTCTCATGTCTTGCCACCTGTCCATACAACAAACCATATACCCGGTTTCACCGTACCGTGCGATGGCTGGCCGATCATGCCAGGTGGGCGGACTCTTTCTACGTTAAAATGGATGATTTATTTGGTTATGGCAAAGCCCAGAAGGCGGATAACTTCTGGGAAGAATGGCATCCAAAGAACGGTTTTTCCTCTACTTAAAGTCAAGCTTGGACCAATATTACTTTGCCTCTATTTCACGGCCGATGTTGTGAGATTGTGCGATAAACTCCCCAATAGCTCGATATTCTCTCGCAGGGTGAGTTATATAGCTAAACGGTTTGACTTTATCGATATCGGGCTTGCCATCTGTCAAACAATCATCCGAGACATGTGTTTCCTCGATTTTCCCGATTACCAGCGAATGACTGCCCAAATCCAAGACATGCTCTACTTTGCATTCCAAGTTGACAGGGCATTGCTCAATAAGGGGAGCACTTTCCGACTTGCCGTGAAATATATTAAAATTACACACATCCACTTTATCTACTTCGGAGCCAGACGCAATACCACAGTAATCCGTTTCTTTGATTAAATCCACCGAAGGTATATTGATAGAAAAAGCCATGTTTTGACGGATCCCTATGAGCGTATGCCGTTGCGGACGTATTGCCACCGAAATCATAGGAGGGCTCCCATTGGCAATACCACCCCATGCTGCAACCATGAAATTGGCTTTGCCGTTGACATTTGATCCAACTACTAGTACCGGCATTGGGTATATTAGGGCTTTGGGACCTAATTGAATTTTGTCCATATCATCTCCTTAGTGAAATGTCTCCGATTACGTGCTAGTATTAGCTTGCAGGATATGATACAAGCGGGCCACGTTCATTCGCTGTACCTGCTTACCCATTGATTCGCTACCTGCTTCCATCGGGTAATCATTCAGCAGGGATATGGTATCCTGTGCCTCTTTTAGGCTCAGTCCCTGGTCAATTGCCGTCGTGACGGCATCTATCCATTTTTGAATGAATGAACTCATTTCCAGTATGTAACTGCGGTCACAAATGGCACCATGGCCGGGCACCAAAACATCAACATCGAATTCCATTAATTGCTTCAGCGAATTAAGCCACTTAAATGGAAGTGCGCCGTGCAACCATGCTTGTACCTTGTAAAAAATATTATCTGATGTGAAAGCCACCTTTGCACCGGGAATAACCACAGCTACCTGATAAGCGGTATGTCCGGGCATATTAATTAGTTGAATAGTATGATCTCCTAAATGGAGCGCTAGTTTATCAGAAAATGTGATGGTGGGTGGGCGGAACTCAAATCCATCCATAAGAGTAAGGCTCTCTGGGGATTTCTGCTGAAGACCTTTGACGAAACTGTCAACAGAGGCTGAAATTATGGCAGCTCTTGTTCCTTTGTGGGCTACTATCGTTCCTTCGAAGAAATGGTTACCGGCAAAATGATCGCCGTGAGGTTCGGTGTTTATTAGGTAACGAACTTTGCCATGATTGGCTATTTCATTGCGCCATTTTATTGCGTCAATAGGTAGTTGAGGTGTATCGATCATCACAACACCTTCTTCCGTGACTATAAATCCAGTGTTACAGCCTCGGAATCCCGTTTCAACGAAAATATTGTTAGCAATCTGCTGCATTGTTGACCTGTCCCACGTAATAAATTCACTCGATGATTGAATGCGTAATCCAACAAGCCAGCGAACTATTATTATTCTTTGATCTTAATAACCTCTAGTTTGGAGAGATCGCTCGTGCCAAGGCCCAGTTCCTCGGCATACTCATGCTGCCGTCTAACAATCGCCTCCATTGTCGCAGTAAATGTACTATCGTACTTTTTCATGAGATCTAAAGCAATAACGTCGGCAGCTACCATATCACCTGTTATAATCAGGTGGTTCACATTATCGATGATTTTTGTGTCCGGCCGCCTAAAAGGGCCGAAAACGGCTTGAATCGACCTTATGTCGGTTATGGTAAGCTCGGGGCGTACAGCTGAGGCGAATTCGGCAATCTTACGATCGAAATAATTGTGATTCTTCTCCGCCATTGCATGCGCTATCCAGCGGTGAGGGCCGTAAACGGAGCCAACGTGATTTTTCAGTGCGCTGGTTATTTGCCCTTCCATATGCCTCTTAAGCACGGGTAAATTTATAATTACAGGCGCTTGCTGCAATGCGCGAGCCACACGAATTCTTGGACCCTCCGTTTTTTCGTAATCTGATCTCAAACTATTCGCTGGCCCCCTAAGTTCCTTTCCTTCCAGATTTCCCAAGGCTTCTGCTGCGCCCACATCACCATGCCATTGATCGTATTCTACTAATACATACTCACTGGCGTCATGCGAATAAGATATCTGGATATCTATACCCGGCAACTCCTCTGTATTGTAGTAAAGATCAAGTTCCTGTTTATGATCTTCATGCAGAACAATCTGATCTACACCCGCATCACGACAATGCCGGGCAACGGCACGTATAGTTTCTGGTGCTGTTATGGATGGAAATGGGTCACGCTGATTTGTGTTTGGCTTTAGAACAACGTTTTTGTGGTTGCCGATAACGCGCTTCAGTCCACCTATAGCTTCAAGCCCGATATCTATCATGGCATCGATATCACTGCCCTCTACTATCACTAGTAGCGGTTTGCCAGCCGTACTAACAACTTGGTTTGCATTACCTCTGCGCGATAATGGTTGATCTGAATTCATTATTATTATGACCTCCCTCTCTATTTGTACGGGTAGAGTTTTCAGAGTAATTAATATAGCACAGTAATATAAATAGTGCGAGTATTATATTTATATGAGCCAGTGGTAAATTCGCCTGACTTCACTAGCGACAAGAGTCGATCCAACCTGCAGACGTTCAAATAAAGCGGGCTTTATAATACCAATCTAAATCGAATACCGATATACGAAGTGAAAAGTGCAAAAAAACCCTCCAAATTAGGAGAGTTTAAGTCCCCCCTGGCAATGGCTTATTTTCCCACATCGTTGCCGAGGCAGTATCATCAGCGCTAAGGCGTTTCACTTCCGTGTTCGGGATGGGAACGGGTGGGACCACCTCGCTCTAATCACCAAGAGGGACATTTATAATTGATTAGGTCCGTATTTTAATGTAGGTCAAGACCTCGACCATTAGTACGGCTTAGCTGAACATATTGCTACGCTTACACATGCCGCCTATCAAACAGCTAGTCTTGCTGCGGTCTTAACTCTTCTCAGAGTGGGAGATCTCATCTTGAGGTTGGCTTCGCACTTAGATGCTTTCAGCGCTTATCCAATCCAAACTTAGCTACCCAGCAATGCCGTTGGCACGACAACTGGCACACCAGAGGTTTGTCCCTCCCGGTCCTCTCGTACTAAGGAGAGCTCCTCTCAAATCTCCTGCGCCCACGACGGATAGAGACCGAACTGTCTCACGACGTTCTGAACCCAGCTCGCGTGCCGCTTTAATGGGCGAACAGCCCAACCCTTGGGACCTTCTCCAGCCCCAGGATGCGACGAGCCGACATCGAGGTGCCAAACCTTGCCGTCGATGTGAACTCTTGGGCAAGATAAGCCTGTTATCCCCGGGGTAGCTTTTATCCGTTAAGCCACGGCCCTTCCACACGG
>Ga0187833_10000602_pt1 | contig 41701 bp, 43 predicted proteins | sample ETNtaG_37_FD_167968 | JGI IMG/M metagenome (GOLD analysis project Ga0187833, IMG submission 167968) | Marine microbial and viral communities from oxygen minimum zone, Eastern Pacific Ocean - ETNP2014_SV_400_PacBio MetaG (Illumina Assembly) | ecosystem: Environmental > Aquatic > Marine > Hypoxic...
ACTCCCAGGAACATCCCAGAAAGAAGCCCTGAAGGCATCACATTGCTATGCAAGGGGTAATTATGGGCCGCATCGACTTTTCACACACTCTGGGCCAATGGCGGCGGGTATGATTGAGCCCAGACAGCGCGAGGGCGAACTGATGTAGCCCTCAAAACCATGCTATCCAGCACTACACCAATCCAAGAGGACGCAGAATGGCAACCATCAACGGAGCGACACTGGTCGCTCGCAATCTCAAACAACAGGGCGTCGACTATATGTACGGTATCGTTGGATTCCCGGTGGGACCGATCGCCACGGCCGCGCAGCGGGAAGGAATCACTTACATCGGTATGCGCAATGAACAGGCTGCCAGCTACGCAGCCCAGGCCGCCGGTTATCTGACCGGTCGGCCGCAGGCGTGCCTGACGGTCTCAGGACCCGGCGTCATCCATGCACTGGCAGGACTGGCCAATGCCCAGTCCAACTGTTGGCCGATGATCCTGTTGGGAGGCGCATCCGACACAGAACAGAACGGCATGGGGGCGTTTCAGGAGGAGCGCCAGGTCATGGCGGCCTCACAGTTCTGCAAATACGCCCACGCTGTCGAAAGTGTTGGCAAGATACCGTATTACGTGGAACAGGCGGTACGTAGTTCTATCTTCGGCCGTCCGGGAGCGGTCTATCTGGATATGCCCGATGATGTAATCCTGGGGCAGATCGAAGAGGAAGACGTGAGACCTGCCTCGACCGTGCCGGAGCCGCCGCGGGTCCAGGCCGTACCTGAGTCGGTGGATGCCGCTCTGAATGCATTGGAATCGGCCGAGCGGCCGTTGGTGATTGTGGGCAAGGGGATGGCCTGGTCAAGAGCCGAAAGCGAAGTGCGCGACTTTATCGAACGAACCCAACTACCGTTTCTCGCCTCGCCCATGGGAAAGGGTGTGATGGATGATAACAACCCGCTGTCTGTGGGTGCAGCAAGAACCCTTGCGCTCAAAGAGGCGGATGTCATCCTGCTGATGGGTGCGCGCCTCAACTGGATCATGCACTTTGGCCTGCCACCAAGATTCGCCGAGGATGTTCGCATTCTGCAGATGGATATTGCAGCCGAGGAGATCAGCACCAATGTGCCCGCCGAAGTCGCCTTGGTAGGTGACGGCAAAGCGGTGGTCTCGCAACTGAATACGGCCCTCAAGGATCGCCAGTGGTTCTACCCGGTAGATACGGCGTGGCGCAGCAGCCTGGCAGCAAAAGCACAAGAGAACCAGACTACCGTCGAACCCATGATTGCAGATAATGCCGAGCCGATGAATTACTACCGGGCATTTAAGGACATCAGCGAGTGGATGCCGGACGATGCGATTATCGTCAGCGAAGGTGCCAACACCATGGATATCGGCCGAACCCAAATGCCAAACAGTTCGGCACGCTCCCGACTGGATGCAGGCAGCTATGGGACCATGGGGGTAGGGATGGGTTTCGCCATCGCTGCAGCTACGGTGCATCCGGATCGACCTGTAGTCGCGGTGGAAGGGGATGCCGGGTTTGGCTTCTCCGGCATGGAAGTGGAGACGGCTTGCCGTTACAAATTGCCGATCAAGATAATCGTACTCAATAACGGAGGCATCGGCGGGGGTGTGGAGAAACTGAACGCCGACCGACCTGTGCCACCCAGCGTACTCACCCCCGGTGCCCGCTACGATAAGATGATGGCGAGTTTTGACGGGCTGGGGATCCTGGTCAAGGATCCGGCGGATTTAAGAGCAGCACTGGATGAAGCGATGGCATTTGACGGGCCCGCACTAGTCAATGTGCTGCTGCATCCACGCGCCGGCCGCAAGCCACAGCAGTATCAGTGGCATACCTGACACACATAGCTCTCATCAATGCTATGTGAGGGGCCAGCTCCAATCTGGGAGTCAAGCATGCAGGAAGACACGGATTTCAGAAAGGAACTCGAGCGCCTTGAATCGGGTGCCCTTGTTGCCGTTGCAGCCCCGACCGAAGCCGCATGGTACGACATCTGGATGACCGAAGATGTCAGTGGCCACGCTCCGCTTGGCATCGCGCTGGTTGGAGGAGCTCTGGCTGACCGCCCGGCCTGGGTTTTTCATGCCGGCTATCAGGGGATGATGCACTATGCGTTCCCGTTCTGTCCCAATCAAGGCTGGGCCAGCTATCTTGTTGCCGAAGATAAGAGCGGCGAGTTTCCCCCTGCGGCCGTGACCAAGTCAGCAGGGCGGTTGAGGCTGTCCGGAAGCAAGAGCTGGGTGGCGGCCTCCGATCACGTCAACCATCTGGTTGTCCAAGTGAAGTGCCCGGATGAGGACATTATGGTGCTGGTGGAAAGAGATGAGCCGGGCGTGATGCTGAGCAGTCGTGACAAACCGGGTTTTCTCGCCGACATGAGTCAGGGCTTCGCTTCGTTCGAGGCGGTCACCATCCGTGACGATCGCGTATTCACCAGCATTGATCTACCGGTGAACTTCGCCCATTCTGAGCCTCATCACGTGTTGACAGCGCTAAACGCGTTCATGCTTTCCCACACGCTCAGCCTCGGGAGAGACACGCATCTCGTGACTGCAACTGCCAGTTCCCTTCGGCAGGCGGCAGATCTGATCGACCGCGATGCCGTAGATGACGATTTCTTTCTGGGGATCGCTGATCTGGATGCTGAGACAACTGAGACGGCTCGGATCTTCGCGACCTTTGCTGACAGCAGGGATCCAGAACTGTCCCTGCGATGGCAAAAGGATCGTGGCTTGATCAGCATGTTTTCCAAAGGGCTGCAGAAAAGAGCAAAGTGGTTGCGCGGATAGCACGACTGGACTGCTTGTTCCGAGTTGCGGCTGTCCACTTTCAGGTGGCGCTTTGAACAACGACAAAGACCAAGGCCATATTTTTTTTACTTCCAGCTTGAAGCCGGGGTAAGATACCGCCTTCGTTGCGCTACATACCCTGTAGGACCATCAAAAAAGGACCATAAAAAGTGAAGTCCAATTGCCCAGGTAAGCCCATTTTCATTTCGGTGCTCATTCTATTTGCATCCGCAACTCAGGGTGCCGATTCCCAATACTCAGCGCCCCGTGGCCCAGACGGCGTACATCCTGACCTGAATGGCATTTGGCAGGCGCTGAATGAGGCCAATTATGATCTGGAAGTTCATATGGCTCGCAAAGCCATGGCGCTTCGCGAAGGGCCTCATGGCAAGGTGCCCGCCAAGAAGGTGCTGGCCCTCGGTGCCGTCGGGGCAGTCCCGCCTGGTCTGGGTGTCGTCGAGGGGGGCAAGATCCCATACAAGCCCGAGGCGCTGGCAAAGAAGATAGAGAATCAGGAAAACTGGCTGGATCGGGATCCTGAGATCAAATGTTATCTGCCCGGTGTGCCCCGGGCGACTTACATGCCGTATCCGTTCCAGGTTTTTCAGGGCCAGGATTCCCTCTTTATCTCCTATCTATACGCCGGTGCAGTGCGAGACATCTTTAGTAAAGATCCCGGCCCGGCACCGGTAGATTCGTGGATGGGACAATCGGTTGCTTCCTGGGATGGCGATACCCTGGTGCTGGACGTGACCGGCATGAACGGCGACACCTGGTTTGATCGATCGGGTAATCACCACAGTGACAAACTACACGTGGTCGAGCGTTATACCCCGATGGGACCAAACCACCTGCATTACCAAGCAACCATCACTGACCCGGAAGTATTCACCGAAGCATGGAAGATCAGCATGCCACTGTATCGACGTATGGAGTCAAACGCGCAGCTTTTGGACTTCAAGTGTGTGGCTTTTGTTGAAGAATTGATGTACGGCGCGTGGCGACGCAAGCCACTTGATTGAGCTCACACCTCGACTGTTGGGACGCTGACCATGAAAAGGGAAGTACTTCTGAAAGCTCTGTTGATCGGTTTGCTGGCGCTGTCGCCGCAGACTCTGCTGGCCGGACAGGACCAGATCCCGGACCTGAGTGGGAACTATGACATTGCCACACTAACACCACTGGAACGGCCCAGGATGTTTGGCGAAAACCTGTACCTCAGCAAAGAGGCGGCCGAGAAGATCACCGCTGACAACGCGAGATTAATAAGTGCCACATCGCGGGACAGTGATCCGAACAGGGAAGCGCCCCCCACGGGCGGTGACGGATCAAGAGGCGCGGCAGGAAACGTAGGCGGCTACAACTTCTTCTGGATCGACCGCGGCGATGACGCATTTGAAATTGACGGCAAGTTCCGAACTTCCATTATCTATGCTCCGTCAGATGGTAGACGAAAACTGACGGAAGCTGGCACCCAAAAAAGAAGAAAACGATTTGCAGCGTTTCGACCCAACAAGGGACAAGCCTGGTGGCTGAAGACGGGTGGTCAGGGCCCATACGACGATCCCGAACTGCGCGGTTTGGGCGAAAGGTGCCTGTTGGGATTTGGTTCCACATCAGGTCCGCCAATGCTGCCCGTCTTGTACAACAATGTGAAAAGGATTGTGCAGACTCCCGATCATGTAATGATTCTGACGGAAATGGTGCATGATGCACGCATCATTCGTCTAAATAGCCAGCACCTGCCGACGGAAATACGCAGGTGGATGGGTGATTCAATCGGACATTGGGAGGGAGATACGCTGGTCGTCGATACAACCAATTTCGGAAGTCGTCCTGGATTGGGCCTGGCTTCTGAGAATCTCCATGTGGTGGAACGATTCAAACGCACCGATGACAAAACGCTGTTGTACAGTTTTACCGTTGAAGATCCAACCGTCTGGGCGGAACCCTGGAGCGGCGAGTATCCATGGCCTGCAACTGAGCATTCAGTATACGAATACGCCTGTCACGAAGGTAATTACGCCCTCGGTAATATCCTGCGAGGCGCCCGATTACTGGAAGCTGAAGCTGAGGCCGGCGGGAGTTGAGTAGCTTGACCAATCAAGTAACAAAACCAATCTAGGGGTAACTATTATGTCTTTGAAACAGATCACGTTGTTCGCAAGTGTTGCTTTGGCGCTTTGTGTGCCCGGTCAACTAAGTGCACATCATGCTTTTGGCGCTGAGTTTGACCCAAACAGACCGCTTATTCTGCGCGGACCGGTGACAAAGGTCGAATGGGTAAATCCACACGCCTGGATTCATCTTGAAATCACCAATGACGACGGCTCCAAGGAGAGTTGGGCGGTAGAAGGAGGAACTCCCAATACGCTTCTGCGACGGGGTATCAACAAGAACTCTCTTGTTCCGGGAACCCTTATCATCGTAGACGGATACCAGAGCAAGGATCGATCCAATCGGGCAAATGGTCGTGACATCACGTTTGCCGATGGTAGCAAGATATTTATGGGCACATCCGGTACCGGCGCGCCAGAGGATGGTCGTGATCCAAAAGAGCGTTAAAGTAATTGATGCGCTTAGTTTGCTTTCTTACTGTTGTCCTTTTGTTGGGTGGTTGTACCCAGCCTGAGAAATCAAAGCCAATCCCGTTCAAGACGACCGGGGATGTCAAGCACACCATGCAATGGGTGTTGGACCCGGCTGCTGATCATATTTGGGATTCAGCCGGCAGTGTCATTACTGCAGAAGGCGTTGAAGAATTGGCGCCGACCACAGATGAAGGCTGGCTTGCCGTACAACACAGCGCGGTAGTTGTAGCAGAAACCGGCAACCTGCTCCTCATGCCCAGCAGAGCACGAGATGATCAGGACTGGCAGGAGATCGCATTGGGTTTGATCGATGTCGGCATGCGGGCCGCCAAGGCTGCAGAGGCCAAGGATGCAGATGCATTATTCGAGGTGGGGGGCCAACTCTATCGAGTCTGCGTATCGTGCCATACGCAATATATGCAAGGCGACGAGAAACGGGATCCTTTGACAGAATAACACCCCTTAGCATATCAGTTAGTTCGCTTGTGTGCTGTTGTCGAGTGATTTCTCATCGACGAAGCCATCGCGAAATTTGAGAGCTGCGCTATAAAAACCTGCCGTTGTCAGATCTATGGTGACTGCATCGGTCCCTCGATTCTCCCAGAACCAGCCGTGAATTCCGCTGAATGGCGCCGTAAAGGTCCCGTTTCCATAGTCACGTTTGCCGATGCTGAAACTTTCCGCGAATCCCTCGGGACCACCATCGGGTTCGCCGTGCAGCTCAAATGTCACTGCGCCAGATGCCTTCCACGAGAAGATCAGACTGCTGTCTTTCTTCAAACGGTACTTGTATTCAACGGATTCGTAAGGCTGCAATATGAATTGAATGGCATCCTCTTGATAGTTAGTGTCTTGTTGGGACACGGTTTTGGGTGCAGATCCCGACAAGCCCAATATGCCGAGCGCCTGGCCGGTACCCAGCGGATCAAAGTCGAATTCTGCAGGCAATATGAGGGTGATGAGAATTAACGCTGCAGCGGCGATCGCTACCACAGCAGCTTTGAGAATTCTGCCAGCTTCTTTATCCATCTCGTTTTACACCCACATATATCCGGCTAGTTGGTAACCCGTGAGTACGAATCCCGCTGTCATCAGGAAAGTGTTGGTTACGAATGCGTGATTCTGGAAACTCTCGCGTTGACGCCACTGCAACAGGACCAACAGAATAAACGCCAACGCGATTGCCTGACCCAGTTCCACGCCTATGTTGAAACTGACGATGTTAGTTACCAGGCCCTCGCTCGACAAAGCAAACTCCTGCAGTTTGGTTGCCAGACCCAGGCCGTGAAACAGGCCAAAGATAAAGACGGCAACCTTGGCATTGAACTGAATGGCAAACACCTGCCGAAAGCCGTCAATATTCTCAAATGCCTTGTAGACGACGGACATGCCAATAATCGCATCGATCAAATAGGCGTTGACATTCACTTCAAGTAGAACGCCGGTCATCAACGTGATGCTGTGACCCAGGGTAAAGAGGGTGACAAAGAGCAGAATGTCTCTGGCCCGATAAAGGAAAAATATAACGCCGAGCAGAAAGAGCAGATGATCGTAACCGGTCACCATGTGTTTTGCACCCAGGTACATGAAAGGTGCGATGGCCGGCCCATCGATACCTTCCACGAAGCGTGCGTTGTCCGCGGAAATATTGTGGGCACTGCAAATGACAGGTAACGCTAACAGCATGCCGGCAACCATCCATGCGCGGGGATGCTTGCTTAAATAAAGGCCACACCGGTAGGCAGCTATCATACCGTTCCAAAATTATTATTGATCTGAACTGCATCAGGGTGGCTCATCATAGCATGGACAATAGAGCAGGACTGCAGCGTTTATAGGTTACAAAAGAGGTGAATTTCTTTAAGATGAGTTTCTTTCTGCCCGATGGGGCGTAAGCAAACGCCAGGACGTAATTGCATTGAGCAATCGTAGCAATCAAACAACGAAACCGCTGCATATCCATTTGGATCCTGTGGGCGGCATTTCGGGTGACATGTTCGTCGCTGCAATGTTGGATTGCTGGCCGCAATATGCCGCGCAACTACCAAAGCAATTGGATCTAGCTGGATTTGGAGACCTCGTGAAGCTGCACACGGCGGAGAAAAACGACGGCGTCTTGTGTGGCACCCACTTCACCGTTTCCAGTTCGGATGAACATCACCCCCACAGGAACTACAGGGATATTCGCTCTCAACTTGAAGACTCCGCCCTGGAACCGGGAGCGCGGCGTATAGCCGAGGAGATATTCCACCACCTGGCGGCAGCGGAAGCATCCGTCCATGGCATACCCATAGAGGATGTGGCCTTTCACGAGGTGGGTAGTTGGGATTCCATTGCGGACATCGTCTGCGCCGCTTTTCTGATCGATCAGATGGGAGACGCATCCTGGTCGGTATCAGCGCTGCCTTTGGGTCGCGGACAAGTGGAGTGTGCCCATGGCAGGTTGCCGGTACCGGCCCCTGCGGTAACTCTTTTGCTTACCGGTTTTCAATTCCATGATGATGGCCTCGAAGGAGAACGGATAACACCCACCGGTGCGGCGATACTAAAATATCTCAATCCGCGTCAAGCAGCAGATGAAAAGGTGGTCACCCTGGATAAGAGTGGATTTGGATTCGGTACGCGACGATTTCCCGGTATCAGTAATGTCCTGCGTATCTTGACCTACAGCAAAGAGGCGGTATCACCGAAGTGGTTGGAGGATCGAGTCACATTGCTGCAGTTTGAAATCGATGATCAGACAGCAGAGGAACTGGCTTATGGCCTGGACACCATTCGTATGCATCCTGGCGTGATCGACATTATTCAGCGTCCCGCGTTGGCTAAGAAGGGGCGGCAGACCGCACAGGTGCAGATTCTGGCGAAGCCTGATCAGGCCGATGAAGTTATACAATGCTGCTTTGAGCAAACCACCACCCTGGGTCTACGTAAACAGACCATCGATCGGGTGATACTTCCCAGAGAGGAGGTAGCCGTACAGCACGATGGGGGTGAGTTCAGGGTGAAACTTGCGAGAAGACCGTCCGGCGAGGTGACTGTCAAAGCTGAAGCGGATGACATCGCTTCGGCCGATCGCACTCAACTGGAAAGAACCAGGATTCGCGCCGCCGTCGAATCCGATGCGTTGGAACGACGGCATGACTGAGGTGCTTTCGCCAGCGCAGTATCTAAGTAGACTGCAAGGCAGGCTAGAAGAGCAGGGTCCAGTGGCCGTCGCGGTGAGTGGTGGCGTCGACAGTATGACGCTCGCCTATGTAGCTCACCGGGTTAACCCTCAGAATCAGGCGTTTCATGCCCTGTCCGCCGCGGTACCTGTCAGTGCCACCGATCGGGTAAAGCGCTATGCAGACCGTGAAGGCTGGCATTTGGCTGTCATCGATGCCGGCGAGATGCAGGATCCAACCTATCTCAGCAACCCCGTTGATCGTTGCTACTACTGCAAGAGCTGTCTTTATGACACCATTCACGGAGCGACCGAGCTCTCCATCGCCTCCGGTACCAATCTGGATGATCTGAGTGATTACCGACCGGGGCTCAAGGCGGCCAGCGAGTTTGAGGTGCATCATCCCTTCGTCGAGGTCGGCATGGATAAGAATTCCGTTCGTGCCGTCGCCGCCCACCTCGGTCTCGACGATCTGTCCGAATTGCCTGCCGCACCGTGCCTGTCCAGCAGGATCACCACCGGCATCGCTATCGACGACAGGCTTCTGCCGGTGGTTGATGAGGTGGAACGCGCGGTGTGGCGAATCATGGCAGGGGTACTTCCCCTTAACGCAGTACGATGCAGAATACGAGAGGACCAGATTGCCATCGAACTGGATTCCGACCAACAGGTGGATGATGGGGCGGAATATACGCGAGAAATCAGAAACAAGGTGAGAGAAGTATTCAAAGGCAAAGGACTTGCTGAAGAAGCGTACGCCATATCCATTGAGCCCTATCGCCGGGGAAGCGCATTTTTGATAGAGAGTGTCCAAATTGATCAGTGAAGTTAACCTTGATTTTGATAGAGAGAACCGTACCGGCTTCACCGAAGCGGTGATGTGTACTGACAAGAGCATCGAGCAACTGCACACGATCCTGCAGCAGGTAACTGAAAAAAAGTGTGCGACTCTGTTCACGCGTCTGCAGCCCGGCAAGTTTTCCCAAGTCGAGAACACATTTCCCGATATATTGGATTATGATCCGGTTTCGCAAACGGCATTCTATAAGCAGAACACGCTTAAGAGTGACAAGATAGATATTGCTGTTATCACCGCTGGAAGTTCGGACGTGCCGGTAGCACGCGAAGCCATAAGGACAATCAGGTTCTACGGTGCAGACATTCTCGAAATCAATGATGTGGGGGTGGCTGGACTTTGGCGTCTCACGGAAAGGCTGCCGGAGATTAAGGGTATGGCAGCGATGATCTGTGTCGCCGGAATGGATGCTGCTCTGCCAACAATTCTGACCGGTCTGGTACCTGGACTGGTAATTGCGGTTCCTACCTCTACCGGCTATGGCATTGCCCGCAATGGTGAGACTGCACTCAACGCATTACTGAGCAGTTGTGCGCCCGGTTTGGTGGTGGTGAATATCGACAATGGTTTTGGTGCCGCCTGTGCAGCTTTGAGAAGTTGCAGGGCTTGGTGACCCGCAAGTTTCACGCAGGTCAGGCAACCGATCTAAAAAGCTTCCAACCTTGGGTGTGGTCTCAATCCTGAACCTGTGCCGTCAACGCCACATATTGACATGCGTGTCGTACGTTTCAGCTTTTACCGGCTTTAGCCTTGTTCTTGGCGGCCTTTTTGCGATCGGCTGCTCTCTTCGCTTTGGCCTTCTCTGCCAGCTTCTGCTTTTTATCCCACTCCTTTTCGAAAACGGCCAGCGCTTTCGCCCGTGCTGCCAGCTTCTTTTCAAAAGGTCTGGCAGAGCTGAGCTTCTCCTTGGCTGTCGACATGATCTCCTTGGCTTCCATGAGTGATTCGCCCAGCAACACAGCGGCCGCCCGTGCCTTCTTCAGTTGGTACTGGGCTGCCAGGGAGCCGGTCCTGCTGAATTTTTCCGCTGCGCCGGCCGCACTTTTTCGAGCCGAATTCAGTCGCTTGCGTGAGATTTCAACACTTCTCCGCGCCCTGTCGTAGTCCTTCTGGTGATTGGCGATATAAGTGTCTTTTGCCTTGCCAATTTTCCCTTGAAGAGAGGAGAATTGAGATTCCAACTCCTCTACTAGATGGCGTGCCTTCTTGTTTACCATATCCCTGCTCCACTGTTTGATGGCTCCTATTATTTCATGTTGCAGAGTCAGTAACCAATACAATGGACTGCAGCGCCACCACGGAAGAACTGAAGGGAGCCGATGGCATGACAGATGGCTATGAGGAGATATTGACTTTCTGGTTGGGTGAAACGCCCGATAACCACGAAACCGTCAGAGAGAAAAGCAGCATCTGGTTTGCCGGTAACAGGAATTTGGACCGGGAAATCCGCACCCGATTTTTGGCCCGCCTCATAGAATGCATGCACGGCGAATTGGCCGACTGGCAAGAGCTGCCTAGAGGCCGGCTGGCTTCGATTATCCTGCTGGATCAATTTTCCAGGAATATCCATCGCGGTTCTGCAGAAGCCTTCAGTCAGGATCAGTTGGCACAGGAGTTGGTTCTGAGGGGCCTGAAAGATGGAGATGAGTCGAGTCTGGGGATTGTGGAAAGGTGCTTTTATTATCTTCCACTGCACCACTCGGAACGGATTGAACGGCAATCAACCGTGGTTGAACTGTTTGCAGCTCTGCTGGATGAGACTCCAGCAGAGCTGCGCAGGACCGTTAAAGGCTTTCACCGTGGCGCGATCGAACATCGTGACGTGATTGAACGTTTTGGCCGATTTCCTCACCGCAACCAGGTGCTACGCAGGGAGTCGACCCCTGACGAGGTCGAATATCTACAAGCAGGAGGCAAACGGTATGGGCAGTAGCATGCGTCAATGGTAAAGTATTTCAGTCAAAGGGCTTCAGGAGAAACAAGGCGTATGGCTGTTTCGTGGGGTGATTTCGAATCGGCCGAGCCGGCAATGGCCGCTTTCGGGAAGGATCGGATCGACGGCAAGGTGGCTTACCTGGCCACCGTCAGGAGGGACGGTAGCCCCAAGACGCATCCCGTCACTCCCATCATTGGTGAAGGGCACTGTTTTCTGTTCGTGGAACCCGCGTCCCGCAAGGTGCACGATCTAAAGAACAACGGACTTTACTGCCTGCATTGCAGCATGAGCGACAGCTCCGGAAGCAGTGGCGAGTTTCAGATATCCGGCGTTGCGCGACTGATCGATGATGCGCAGATGAGGATGCAGGCGGAAGACGTGTGCAGTTTCAGACCTGCGGAGCGTCATCTGCTGTTCGAACTCACGGTCGAAGAGGTCGTGTCAACCTTCTATAAAGGCGGTCGGCCGGATCGACAGGTCTGGAAAGAAGGGAGCTGATCGCTTCCGCCGTACAGGTTGAATTCCATGTCAGCATCCCTACTGATAGCAGAGATCCGAGAGGCCCTCGAAGCAAATGCAGATGAGGTCAAGGCACCTCAGATGCAGCGCTACATGAAGTCGGCAATGCCGTACCGGGGGGTGCAATCTCCAGCGGTTAAGATAATATGCACGGCTACGTTCAGGAAGCACCCACTGGATGGATTTGACTCCTGGCGTGACACCATCCTGGCACTGTGGCGCGAGGCGGTATATCGGGAAGAGCGTTATGTTGCCTTGGCTCTCGCAGCAGCGAAAGCCTATCGGCCCTACCGGACTCTGCAGGCCCTTGCCATGTTCGAGGAGATGATCGTCACGGGTGCCTGGTGGGATTTCGTCGATGATATCTCCAGTCGTTTGGGGGAGTTACTACTTCGTTACCCTCGGGAGATGAAGACACACATGAGTGACTGGGCCAGGTCCGGTGACATGTGGAAACGGCGCGCTTCCATCATCTGCCAATTGAATGCGAAGGATCGAACAGATGTTCAATTGCTGCTTAACAATATCGAACTCAACCTGAATGATGAGGAGTTCTTTATTCGCAAGGCGATCGGATGGGCTCTGCGGCAGCATGCCAAGACTGAACCTGAAACGGTGATAGACTTTGTCCATCAGCACAGGGATCGAATGAGTCCACTGAGCAAACGGGAAGCATTACGAATACTGCTGAAAGATGGTGCGATTGCCGCCATGCCCTGAACGTGGGTTCTCTATCGGCCGGCCAAAATTGTTAGTACTGAGATCGCGGATCAGTGATCGTCTGGAGTTTCATGTAACATGCCGCGGTACACTCCTGGATCCGAGCCCTCGATCACGATTGCACCCACCGCCTTACGGTAGAATTCTGCGGGGCCGACACCACCGATTATGCTATAGCCATATCCCTGAGCACGTTGTGCATGCAGTGTAGAGAGGAGGAGTGACAGGCCGATACCCTTGCCCCGATGCTGCTCATCGACACCGGTCGGGCCGAAGAAGTTTGGCTTGATGGCATCGTAACAGGCGAAACCCAGGATCTCCTGCCCCTCTACAGCGATTATGCAGGTGACGGGTGTCCTGGAAAAGGTGACATCCGTTTCGCTGGCCCAGCCATCACCAAAGTACCTGCGAACCCACGATACGACCAAGCGTTTCTCCGGTGCCAGGGCTGCTCTGATGGAAATGCCATCCGCCCGCACAGTCTGCAAAGGGGGCAGTTCGTATAACTTGACCAACATGTCCGGCATAGTCTGATTCCTTTAGCGTCTGGGTTTAGAGACTAGCTGAATTTCAACACGGCAGGTCGTTTCCCGAACAGACTGATCTCACTGTCAATCTCTTGCCGTAATGAGCTGAATTGTACCTGCTCCCCCAGAGTGGTTAGCAGCACTATTTTACCTGTTGGCGTCAGTACCCGTTCCATTTCCCTGCAGATATCAGCATAGAAACCGACACTGCCTGTTTCGATGGCGGATTGATCGCCCCAAGGGAGATTGCTGACGATTCGATCGATGCTTGCATCCTTGAGGGGCAACGATCGGGCATCCCACTGCCTGACATCAAGGCCGCGATTTCGACACGCCTCAATAGCGCGAGCACTGACGTCACCCCCAACGATCTGCACACCAAAAGGCAGGGATTCCAGCAGAATCGTGCCACTACCGCTGAATGGATCCAGCAGGACCTGACCCGCTCGGGGTTCTGCAAGCTGGACCAAGGCCGCTGCCAGAGGTGGCTTCAAGCTGCCTGGATAGTCGGCGCCGGCATAGTCGCGGTTGTGCAGGGGTTTTTTCGCCAGTCGAACACCTACCTCAGCCGCGTCTCCCTCTATGAATAAACGGACATTCAGGTCGGCAACGCGATCGTCCTCGGTATATTGCCACTTCCTGGTCCCTGCGATGGCCTGGCCGACACGCTGTTTCACTTCGACACTGGTGTAATTGCGCTTGCCGACAAAATTAGCGGTTACGGAAAAGAGGGGTGAAGCAGGTAGGTGCCTGACTTGACCGATGACAGCCATGGGTCCGTCCAGCGGCATGCCGGCGGCTTTGTTGGCAATCAGATCCAGACTGGCGCGCTGCCTCGTGACAGGTTGCCAGTGGGCAACGGACACAAACAGATCATCGACTGTACGCAGGTCAAGCAGTGACCTGAAATTGGCGTGCACATCGAAGTGCACCTGCCGATAGATCTGATGTTTGATCGAAGTACCCGTCAAGCGAACGATTTCGTCTGCAGATATCTTCTCCACTCCTCGAAAGGTAACAGCGAAAAAGTTCGGCATCCTCAGGTTGCTCCCGCGGTTGACACTTTACCCACCAGCCGGCATGTGGCGAAAGCCCACTTCAAGATGATGCTCTCCCAATAGTCGAGAATGGTGGTTATAATACATCTGAATCGAATCTATCCGGAGAGTGAGATGCCGACGTACGATTATCGCTGTGGAGAGAATGACAGAGTAGTGGAAGTTCACCACGGCATGAGTCATCGCGTGGAAACCTGGGGAGAGCTGTGTGACCTGGCGGGCATCGAACCCGGTCATACCGACACGTTCACGCCCGTCACCCGCCTTGCCAACGGGGGTAACGTAGTCAGGAACTCAGTGCTGAAGAACAACCAACCGGTTGGCTGTAATCCCGATACCTGCTGTGGTGGCAGCGGCTGCGCACTCGATTCCTGAGAGAATTACCCCGTCAGAAGATCATACCTTCAACTGAATTGCCGGTCTAAAATCCCCAATCACTAATCACAGCTGGCTGTGTCGCGCCATCATCACATTGATGCAGGCAGGCTTGCCACTGTCGTAGGCGCGTTGCAGGGCAGGACCGATCTCATCGGGATCTTCCACCCGTTCCCCGTAGCCACCCAGACCTTCGACCATCTTGTCGTAGGGTCTGTCCCCGAGCTCGGCAGCTACGACCCGATTCTCACCGAACAACTTGCCGTAGTCACGTTCGACCATTCCCCAAGCCTGGTTGTTACCGACCACGACGATAATGGGAAGATCCAATCGAACCGCCGTGTCCATCTCCATGGCACCGAAACCGAAGGCACCGTCGCCTGTTATGCAGATGACCTTGTCATTCGGTGCGGCAACCTTGGCACCTATGGCGAAGGGAATCCCAGGTCCCAAAGACCCCAGAATACTGGCATTGGAGAGTTGCGATCCGGGATGATTGGCGATCAGATGACGTGCGGCTTCAACGCCTATATCACCGCCGTCGACGGTGAAAGTGGTGTTCTCATCGGCGAACTGGTTGAGTTCGTGTAACAGTCGCATCGGATGGATCGGTGTCTGGCTTGACTGATAACCTGCCGCGAATTTCTCCTGGCGGGCGCTAACCGCAGCATCCAGGGTGGCGATCCAATCCGCAGGAGCACTGAAACCATCGAGGGCGGCCGTCAGCTGTTGCAGGACCAGTTTCGCATCACCGCAAATCCCCAGATCGATGGTGCGGTTGTCGGCCATCGCTGCGCTGTTGCAGTCCACCTGGATCACCTTGGTATTGTCGTTGAATTTGCCGTAGTAGAAGGTGGAATTCATGCGTGTGCCGATGATCAGCACGAGGTCCGCTTTGAAAACGCCCATACCAGGCGAGCCGCCGTAGCATTGCGGGTGTTCGTCGGGTAACAGGCCACGTGCCGAATTACGCGTAAAGACAGGAAGTTTGGTCTGCTCTGCAAATGCGGCCAGGGCATCCCCGGCGCCGGACCAGAATCCGCCGCCACCGACCACGACAACCGGGTGCTCAGCAGCTCTGATCATGGCCTCTGCACGTTCGATATCTTCCGGGTTGCCGGCTGAGCGTGGAATATCTTGAGGCTGATAGGTCTCTGCCACCTCGTCGCTCACCGGTTGCCACAGTACGTTCATGGGGATTTCCAGGAATGCTGGGCCCGGCGTTGGTCCGCGCATCTGCTGGAACGCCATTTCCAGATACTGAGGGATCCGGTCGGTCTGACGAACCGTCTTGGCGTAACGGGCGTATATTTCAGCTACCCGGGTCTGTTCCAATTCCTGCGGCGCGCCTTTGTCGTCATCGTTGATGGCTCTGGCACCGGCCAGACAGAGGGTGGGGCTGAGGGTGATGGACGCGTGGGCAAGGCCCGCCACTGCATTGACAAATCCTGGTCCCGCGGTGGCGGCGTAGGCGCCCGGCTTACCAGTTCTAAGTGCCCAGCCCTCAGCGGCAAAGGCGGCGGCCTGTTCGTGTCGGGTATCCACCACGCGGATGTCATTTTCCACACAGCCATCCAGGATGGGGAACAAATGCCCGCCCGTGAGTGTAAACAGAGAGTCAATACCGCGTCCCCGCAGATAGTTGCCTATCCAGTGCCCTGAAGTCTTTCTCATGTCTTAATCCTCGATCTTGGTTGGGGGTGCTGGTATGGGGCCGCCTACGCGGCCTGCGCGGCGCGGCTGGATTCTCTCTTCTACTTCAAGTGGGATGATGTTCAGCCGTTGAGCATCGATCTGTAACAGAGGCCGAGAGCGAATCGCAACAGCCTAATGTACATGTTTCTTTTCCTTTTGGCGACTGTGGAATTCTAACTGTGGAATCCTTCTCTGGAAAGCCGCGGCATGACAATTAGGGCTGGGCAGACAGATCGTCTTACAACCGCTTCGATGCCAGCCACCGGTCCACCACCTCTTCCAGCATAGTGAGTGGCAGTGGACCGCTGCGCAGCACCACATCATGGTATTCGCGAATGTCGAAGCGATCACCAAGTTGCTCCATGCTGCGTTCCCGCAGGGCCAGGAATTTCAACATGCCAATCTTGTAAGCGGTAGCCTGGGAGGGCATGACGATATACCGTTCGATCGCCTTGACGTTCTGATTGTGGGGGCTGGGTGTGTTGTCATCCAGATACTGAATCGCTTGCTCCCTGGTCCAGCGCTGCCAGTGAATGCCGGTATCCACGACCAGTCGGCAAGCACGCCAAAGCTCCAGGGCAAGACGGCCGAAATCCGCATAGGGATCGGCGTAGAAGCCCAGTTCCTTGGGAACATATTCCATGTAGAGAGCCCACCCTTCCGTATAGGCGGTGAAGCGCCCAAACTTCCGGAACTTGGGGATGCCGGTCAGTTCGGTGGCGACGGAGATCTGCATATGGTGACCCGGAATGCCTTCGTGGTGCGCCAGAGCTTCCAGTTCATACTTGGGCATATCTCTTGTGTCATACAGATTGGCGTAGAATATTCCCGGTCGCGATCCATCCGCCGCCGGCCGATTGTAGAAAGCCTTACCGGCAGACTTTTCACGAAACGGTTCCACCGCTTTGATGATCAGATCCGCGTTGGGTTGTCGCAGGAACAAGTCATCCAGCCTCTCCTGCATGGTGGCGATGATGTCCACTGCCATGGACAGATACGACTGCTTACCTGCGGGCGTATTGCTGAAGTAGAACTGGGAATCTGTGCGTACATAGTGGAAGAAGTCTTGCAGGTCACCATCGAATTCGAGCAGCTTCAAGATGGTGCGCATCTCTCGGTGGATTCGCTGTACCTCGTCGACGCCAATCTGGTGGACCTGCGAGGGGTTCAGTTCGGTTGTCGTCGTATGCTGTAGTGCCTGAGAATAAAATGCCTCCCCATCGGGGAATTTCCACGCGCCGTCATCGCTGCCGGCCTGACGCTCCAACTCCGCCAGGTATTCGATCAGCTTCTCATAGGCTGGTTGGACCGATTCCAGCAGAGCCACCTCAGCCTTGTCGATCAATTCAGATTTACTGTTTGCGTTGATTTCAAGACGATTCACCTTTTCCTTGAAGTCGGCCAGCAACGTACTGTCCTCGTTAGAATCGCTAAAGGGTTTGCCGCTGATTATGTTTTGGCTGTCGCTGATCACGTGGTGAAAGACGAACAGCGGTATCACCACGCCTTTTTCTGCACGCATTTTCAGGTTGACGATCAGTTGCTCGAAGAGGGCCTCGACGCCCGTTAGCCTCGTCACGTACGCTTCCATATCCTCGTCGGATTGGGACGGATGGATGTTGATCAGAAAAGCAGGCACCGCAGACTGCATGCCGTTCATCTGATCGACCGGATAGTTGTGGAAACGATATCGAAATGCCTGCTGCCGCAGTCTGGTGTTGTATTCGAACAGCTGGTAACTCAGTTTTGTATCTTCGTCCAGACGCTCGTAATCCACACTCCTTTGAATTTCGCGCCACTGACGCTCGACGATCTGCTGGGTTTCTCTGGCATAGTCATCAGATATGTCATCCCACTGGTCGTACTTGTCTCTGAACCCGAGGTAGCTCTGTTGCTGGGGGCTGCGATCAAGCAGTTCATTGAAGGCGTCGTCGAACAGCTTGTTGGCAATGCTGTTCTCCATTTGACTGATGAGCGCCCTGGACTCGGCCGGTTTGCTATTCGGCGTGGGGCCGGCACAACTGCAGAGTCCTGCAACCAATAGCATCAGTCCGGTCGCGGTTGCGATGAATTTCATTCATATGCTCCGGCTTGTATGGATGGTGCTTTGACAATCCCAATGGGAGTTTGTTTGAGCAGACAAGCATAAATGATTCTAATATGATCAGGCCGAAACAGAAACCGCTCGCACCGGTCACGGTGCCGCGGAAGATCTGACTTGTGGTAACGGTCTGGTCTCATGCAGGATCGCGCGTCGATTTGCGGCGCTGGGAGAACAGCAACCGGTGGAAGAATTCAATGTAATCTACGACCGGGCGGTCAGCATCAAGGGTGGCCCGGAGCAACTGGAACGGCTGCTTCCCCACCCCAGATCGGAACGGGAGCTGTCGGACACAAGCGACGATCGTTACCTGTCTGAGATGACTAAATGCATCTTTCGGGCGGGATTTGTCTGGAAGATCATCGAGAATAAGTGGCCCGATTTTGAGCGTGCCTTCAAACGGTTCAATCCGAAGGTCAACGCCATGATGTCGGATGAGGATCTGGAGCAACTCGCCGACGACGCGAGCATCGTGCGCAACTATCGGAAGATCGAATCGGTGCGGGCCAATGCACAGTTCGTCCTGGAGGTCAGCGCTCAGCACGGCAGTTTCGGTGCGTTTATCGCCGACTGGCCGCGAGACGATATGCCAGGTCTCTTTACATTATTGAAAAAGAGAGGCAAGCGGCTGGGGGGTCATACCTGCCAGTATTTCCTGCGCTTCATGGGCAAGGATACTTACATGTTCTCCGACGACGTGGTCAAAGTGCTGATTCAGCAGGGCGTCGTGTCGAAACAACCCACCAGCTTGAAGGACCTGCAAGCCGTGCAGGATGCATTCGAAGAGTGGCATCGGGAGAGTGGCCGGGCGCTGTGCCAGATCAGCCGTATCATGGCTGCTTCAGTGGGTTGATCCGCGTGGCTATGTATGCAGCTTTTCCGCAACCGCGTGGCCACGTGTTCAGCTCTTGCTCAACTGCGTGGCTATGTGTGTAGCTTTTCCTCAACCGGTGCCAAGCAGCCGTTTTTCTGAGCTGTAAAGCGTTTCAGTATTTCGATCGTCTCCGACTTGCAGCCTACTGCAAAATCACTGTCGGTGATCAGGCGGGCATTGATCAGCACGTTCAGCCTGGCACTTGAGAGTGCGGCTTCCATCAGGTGGATCGCCACACCGACATCGGTGATGAGATTGGGATTACCGATCTCCACCAGCAGGGCCGCATGGATTGCCAGTTTGACGGTTTCCCGCATGACTTCGAGGGGGACTCCGGCGGCGGCCCGCAGCGCCTGCTGCAGCCGTGCCGTGCGGCTGTCCACTTCCTCCTGAGTGCTGCGGGGCAGCTGATAGCAGGCCATCAATTGGTCAAAAGCCTGCGCATCCCTGGCAGTCAAATCCAGCAGATCCTCTCGGATCGATTTACAGGCATGGTTGGTCACGCTTATCTGATCGGCGACGGTGGGGAATGTATCCCGGTTGGTGAGATTGCAGACCATTTCGAGCAGTGCAGCCGCCTGGGCAGCGGTCAATCCGGCAGCTGCACCACCCCCTGGCGTGGCGGCAGAACTTGCCAGGGAAGTGATATATTCGCTGATGGAAAGATCGTTTAGCTGCGGCAAAGGTCGTTCAACTCTGGTGAAAATTCTTGTACAACCGCAGGCTGTTGCGCATGCACATAGCCACGGTCACCGGCCCCACTCTGGGAATAAAGAGTCTTTCGGATGTAGCCACATTCGCTTCGAAGTTGGCTCTGGATGAGAAGTTGAGGCAGATGGTATCCGGCTTGATTTCGGCGTTGCTGATCTTGACAAAATCGGCAGAGGGTACGCCGGTGATGACGATATCTGCCTGACTCAACGCTTCAGCACGGGAGATGTCGATCTCCGCTGGTTTCGCATCGACAAACTGCAGTGGTCCGTTGATATCGATAGAAACCACCGTCGCACCATCATTGCTCAGCATCATGGCAAGCGGCCTGCCGACAATTTCGCTGCGATTGAATATACAGATATTCTTGCCCTCGATGGGCCTTTCGATATCGGTTCGATAGACGCCTGCCTCGGTCAAGAGCTTCAAAACCGCCAGGGGTGTGCACGGCAAAATCGCCTTCTTGTTGTCGCCCGCCATGCGATCGTTCGAATAGAGCTTGCGCGTCCAATAGAGGCAGAGCCCTTCGATGTCCTTCTTGAAGTCCACCTGATTGCGCAGGTAACCATCCTGTTCGTTGTTGAATACCGGCCAATAGTTGAAGATGCCGTGAATCGAAGCGTCCTGGTTGGCAGCCAGGATGGCCTCTTCCAGATCCAGCCTGGCTACGCGCCGCAGTTCGTAGTCGATACCCACATCTTCACAGGCATGCTGCGTATATTGTGCATAGGTGGTCGAATCGGGATTGTCGGTGGTGAGAAATAGAATCACCTTAGGCGGCTTGTCGAGCAACCGGATCTCTTCACGAACTTCACGGCGGTATCTCTCGGCGATTCTTGCCGGGTCCAAAGCGTGGCTCATGGGAAGGTTTTTGGTCATGCTAACGGATTCCATTATACATACCGCTAATCCTTGGATGCATTAGTGCGTGCAATCTGACCCAGATACCCTTTGTGGTGTCGCATACCCCAGTCTTCCTTAGTCAACCCATTCAGCTCCAGCAGGGTAAGCGCGATAGCGTCGCTAATGGCGAGCATCACGGCGATGGTGGCACTGGGGGTCAATTTGAGTGGACAAGGCTCTTCGATATCAGGTCCCATATCCAGAATGATCTGGCTTAGTTCGCGCAGCTTTGAATCCGTATGGGAGGTGATCCCGATGACTTTGTCGACGCCCAGATGTCTACTGATCTCCAGCATTTCGATCACTTCTGTGGATTTGCCGCTGGTGGAAAAGGCGACGATGCAGTCCTGCTCGTCCAGCACACCCAGGTCACCGTGGCCCGCTTCAGCCGGGTGAATAAAGACGGACGGTGTGCCGGTAGATGAGAGCGTGGCAGCGAACTTACGAGCGATATATCCAGCCTTGCCGATGCCCGTGGTCACCACCTTGCCGTCACAAGCCTGTAGCGTGCGCACTGCTCTTTCAAAATCGGGGGTAACCTGAATGCCTTGAATCGCCTCCGCCTCCTTCTTAATGATACGTGCCATGTTTTGCAGAATATCCAATGGCGGTCTCCTCTTAGCCCGGGGTGTTAAACGGTGCTGCCATTATACTTGAAGCACCCCATGGTGTAGCATCGTCACGCGACAGAATTGAAACGGTCGCCGGACGCGGTCCCAAAACTCAACTCTTCGCATCGGAGGCCGGGACGAGAGAGCCAGTATGATTCATTTTGCACCCCTCTCAGTCGATCGTTGGGATGACCTGGAAGAACTGTTTGGCAAAAACGGCGCCTACGCCGGTTGCTGGTGCATGTGGTGGCGGCTCACGCGAAAGCAGTTTGCTGCGAACGGGTCAAGTGGCAACAGGAAAGCGTTCAAGAAGATCGTCACCGATGGTCTCGTTCCGGGAATTCTTGCCTATCACGGTAAAAAACCAATTGGATGGTGTGCGGTGGCGCCCCGCGCGCAGTATGCCTCGCTGAATCGTTCCCCTGTTCTGAAGCCCATGGATAATCAGCCGGTTTGGTCGATTACCTGTCTCTATGTGGCAAAGCTGCACCAGGGGAAGGGGTTGATGCTGCAATTGATCGAAGCCGCCAAGGCTCACGTGCAGCAGATGGGAGGCAATATTGTCGAGGCCTATCCGACCTGTGACCGCAACGAAGGCAGGCTGCCACCTGTTTCCATATTCATGGGCTTGCCCGCCGCTTTTGGGAAGGCGAATTTCCGCACCGTGGCAAATCCATCGAGCAGTAAGCAGATCATGAGATGTGAACTGCCCGTCACGCAATATGCGGATCGGGATGGGTAAAGGCAGAACTATCGGATTCGTTGCCCGTGATCCACTCCAACATTTCGACGAAGACAGCCGGTTCCCCATAGTCTCGCAAAAGATGGACGGCGCCTGCCCCTTGCAGAGACTCGAGGTTACTGCCGACACCGATAAAGGAGTAACCGAGATTGGCGGATGCGCGGGTATCCCAGACCGCATCACCCACGTAGACGACTGAATCGAAATGCGATACGCCATAGTGGCTGAGAGAACGATTCTCGGCCATCTTCATGATCTCTTCCCGCACGTGGGAATCGTCGCTGCTGGCCATGGGAATCTCGTCGATCTCAAAACCGCTGCATAGCAGCTTGTAACGGGCTGGTGAGTTCCAGCCACCGGTGGCGATGGCAATGGCATAACGGGAATCGGCCGCAATCGATCGCAACAGTCGCCTGGCACCCGGGATCTCCCGGTAAAGGTCTCTCTGTTCGGCGTGTGTTCTCTGCAGATGAAACATGAAACGGTCCAGTACCTGATTCAACTCCTGCTGGCTCGGTTCTCTGCCTACCGCGCTGCTGAATATCTCGATCGCTATATAGGTGTCGGTCGCGTGCTGATAGCTGATCCATTGCATGTCCACCTGCTCGATGCACAACACATCCTTGATGGCTGCTATATAGCATTCGCTGTCGTACTGGTGGGATGCCGTCAGAGTGCCATCGACATCGAACATGACAAGATGCATCGCTTCTACACTCGCTTCCCTAGTTGTTGCATTCCCACTTGATCCCTTGGCTGCGAACCCAGGCCTTGTACAGTCGGACATCTTGCCGGTGCGTCTTCGTCCCGCATTATGCGAAACCGATTCAGGACTGGTCAAACCAATTGGTGCTGAACGGCGTCTATATGCTGACGATCACGCAACTCGGCGCATTGACCGCTCATGTTATCTCATCTGAGCTGAAATGGAGATCACAAAGGTCCACACTTTAGAAGGTCCATAAGCGGTGAAAGAAATGAGTATTACCAAGTTGTCCATTCGCTATGGCGCTGCCGTAGCGGTCGTGGTAGGTCTGATTCTGCTGTTTGGCCGGCTCAGTCTGAGCAAGCTGCCACTGCAGTTGCTGCCCAATGTATCCCAACCCCAGATAGCCATCTACAACAACTGGCGAGCTGCTGCGCCGGAAGAGCTGGAAGAGGCCATCGTACAGCCCCAGGAGGAGATGTGACGGAACAATTCCGGCCTGGAAAGCGTCATCTCAAGGACCTCCAGGGGTTCCGGACAGGTCCGTCTCAACTACCAGATTGGCACCGATATGCAGGAGGCCCTGCTGGAAGTCATCAACCGACTGAATCAGGCTCCGGCACTCCCTCCTTCGTCGCCAAATGTGCAGTTTGCAGTTCCCTGAGTCGTCCCCACGACGCTAGGTTTCGCCCTCATCATGTAGGACGCCAAAGTACAGATTGGCTACCAATATCAAGAGTCCGACAATGAGACAGGCTATGCCGGTGTAGGTGAATAGCTCCGTTAGGATATGCGAATGGGCCTCATCACGGCCGAGCGATGGTGCGAGAAAGAACATCGATAGCCAGGCGAATGGATACAGGAAACCAAGGCCGATCAGTGTAGACGTGATCTTCTTAAGCTGCCGGTTCAGGCTCGAAGCTGCAACGAGTAACACCAGGCCAATCGAGAACGCAGCTATACCCGTAGCGTGAAAGTGTGCCCGTTGTGCATATCGCCAGATCTTATCCGGGCTTTTCGCATCGTGAACGTCAGGGTTAGCCGCAATACCTTGAGCTATGAAATCTTTGAAAAAGTCTTCGTTTACACCAAAACAGATTCCCAGCACGACTCCGAAAGTAAGACCCAAGAGAACCAACGCCAAACCTGCTTTTGTCTCGGTTAACTGAATATTCATTTGTCTTCTCCTTTGACATCTAATGCCTGAGGCAAAGGGTGCGAGTCGGACATGATTGCCCTGCTAATCCGGCTCTTATGTATGTTCATGTTTATTGATTCAGAAGACTATTCTACCGGAGCGTTGTATGCGTGTCCGCACTTGTGTCTGTGGTTGTTTTCTCCTAGCAGCCACGGATTGATGCGATGTTTAAGTTTCTGGAGATTTGGGGACAACTAGACCCGCAGAGGCCTGGTTCCGATCCACACGCTTTTTGCAGCAGCTAACAGATTTTCATCGCGATCGAAGATGGCAGTGCCGGCATAGTGTTTCTTGCCGTCTATGCCCATCCGCCAGCCGGTAACCAGGTACTGCTGATCGGCTTGGACGCGCTGCTTAACTTGTCCTGTCATTCTGCCGAGCATACCTGTCATGATATCTGCGGCCATGAACGCAAATTGACCAGGACAATCCAGGGCGGCCCACAAAAAGGAATCCGGCAGGCAGCCGTCAGACTCACCCCACTCGGCTTTGCTGTGCCAGATGGCAGCAACCTGTTCTCCAGCCAGCACAGGCGCAGCATAGACCTTGAGACCATCTTCGTGGTCAGCGCCGCAACAGAAACAGATCGGATGAAAACCTGTCCCGGTCGGCATCATGGGATTGAGTCCTGGCCGCAAAGAAGGTGATTGTGGTTGTGCGGTCGCTGTCGATTCCCAATCCGGCGGTTCGGGAATATCAAGATCCAATTCTGCTTCACAGATCTCGGCGATCAAGGTTTCACCGTGCATGATGGTGGTGATTTCTCTATCGCGATGCACGGCCATAGGACTGTCCAGTGGAATCGGTGAGCGCAGAGTTACCTCCACGGCGGCATCAGTATTCAAAAGGGACGCTGCCACTCCCGCGACGTAGCCGCCATTGCCTGATTGTGGCGGCCCCCTGAACCGATCGGCGATGGAGATTGTATCCGCTGAGAAAGACGTTGTTGCAGAACCTGGTTTTGAGTCGCGCACGTGTACTCCTGTTGGGGTGTTAATCACAAGTGTTTGGGGTTCCTCACCACCCGTCAAGGGAATAAGGGGCCAGGCTATAGTGGCTCAATGGGTTTCAACGTATAGCCAGCCAACGGACTTACCTCCGCAACGCTGTAATTACCGAAAAGCTCTCTTGCATGATGACGTTTGTCTGGCTGAATATTCACAAAGCTAGCCAGTATCGATTCGATGAAGGTAATACTTCAATAATGTGGCTTGCCGTTTTGCCAGTGCTTTACGATGTTTGATTTCTGGCTCATCGTTCATGCGTGCCATGATGAGATTGTGCGCCAACTCAAATATCACCTGATGTTCCTGGTCGCCCTGCAGCATGTCCTGTGGCAGTACGTGTATAAGCCCCGGTTCCTGAATTAGTACCCAAGCAGGAAATAAACTGCATTCAGGTGCTTCTGAGAGCTCAAAAGTGTCTTCAATATCCAGATAGCTTAACCAGAGCGGTTTTATCAAACTGTCTCTTGTTTTTTCTGATGACAAGTAATCTTCGGTCTCAATTGGATATGCCCAACACATTCTGCACCATACTTCAATCTGTCTAGAGCGTTCATTGAGAAAATGCAGGGCTTGTGCCAGTCGGAAACCAATTTCGGGTACGGCAAGGTAGTTTCCTTCTGCTTCTATGATCTGTTGTACGCTTGACCAATCACCCGCCTGAGCCAGAAGATAACTGCCATGCAGTCTGGGCTGTTTAGGATCATACGACCGGCGGAATGTGGCGGTTGCCAGCCAATGCCAGATGCTATTGATATAGTCGCGCCACTTATTGCCGAGAAGTTTCTGGGCTGCATCAACAAAGTGCTCTTCGATTACCTGTAGTTCAGACATTTGCCCTTTCGCAGGTTGTTTCATCATCTCTAAACTATGCACGAGCAATTCGAAACCTTGCAGGTCTTTGTGGTCGGGTGCTTTTATATACAGGTCCTTAAGATGTCCTTCAGCAGCGATGGAGTTTCGCCCGATGATAGACACGACTAAGTTGTTGATCAGAACAGTAACAGGGTTATTGACAAACAAGTCGTGCTGAGGGTGATTAGTCTTCGCTTCGAACTGAATTGAAAGCAATGCTTCAAGCTCGCTGTTTCTGCTGCATCGAAGCGCTTGAGTTTCAGTAGTGTCTGGTCGCGACCAACTCATTACCTGTGCGTGTACCCGATCTAGCCCCAGATGCTCCGCGTAATCACAGGCCTGCTGAAGCTGTGAGATGATTTCTGGAACACTACCGGATAGTAATTCATCAAGATATTCCTTCTTACGATATCGCCAGGCTTCATAGGCGCTGTAGGACAATCGACCGCTCGTTAGCAGAAAATCGACGGGATTGAACGAACCATGGTCTTGTAATTGATCGTCCACAAGGACTTGAATTGAATCGTCAATCTTGAAATTACGTCTCTTCATATCAAAGAATTGAGTGACTTGATTCGGTTATTGGCTCACATAGTGGTAATAGGTCTGCTCCTTCACCACTCTGCCGGTGAATCCGGCGACCAGGCAATACCAAGCAGAGAGTCACCCTTATCCCGATCGACGTTCTCGAAGATCCGCCAACTGGAATCCGGTACATCGATCTTGATATTGGGATATCCGATTGGCGTACCATCTCCCTGGACGACAAAGGTCTCGGGATCCAGATTAACCTGGTAGAGTTCAGCAATACGCAGACCTATCTCCCTCTGCCACTTTGTTGTTGGCACTTTGTATTTCGGCACAACGGAAGGATTCTGACTCATCGATTGGAAGCTGGCCGGGTGCGCCATGCGGCCACAAGAGAGAGCACGCGTGCCCTCTTTCCGTACGCCACTGGCGCCGGTAGCCAGTTGTTCGAGGTGGCCGAACAATCGCTGACGCCTATACTCTGGGGCGATACAGCCAATGCCGCCCAGTGTTACAGTCTGCAGGTCAGGCATGCCGGGCAGCGTGGTCTGCAGGCAGTCGCCGAGCGCGAAACCCACAAATGTCCCGTCCTTTCTAGCAGTGGAGACATGATTCAGTGTCCGCAGGGACTTGTCGAGGTAATCGTGATTGGCATCCCAATATATGTTGCCGAACAACTGATGGACTTGAGACAATTCCTGTTCGGGTAATTGATCGCTATGATAGACACGAATGTCGAATCGGTCCTCTAGCTGGTCTGACATCTTCTACTGTCCGGCTAAATGGCAGTGGTTACAAGTTTCATTCACTGAATCGTAGCGACCTGACATACTGATTTCAAGGCTCTGCGAGTCGCGGTGCAATGAAAAGGCCCGAGTATTCAGTCTCCTTCTCACTGAATGAACGGCATCCTGCACTCGGTTGCAGACGGGGATAATTCCAACCCCTTCAGTTTTCACGAATTATGGTAACCGTCGTGCCGGTATCGACCAGATTTCCCTGCTCTCCCCCACCCAGAATTCCTGAAGCAGACGCGACGGGGTCTTCTCAAGGCGGCGGAGTATTTCCGCGAGGCCGGTGAACTGGCGCCCAGCTTCGGTCGTGCCCACTATTTTCACTTTATCGCAGAGAGGAATCGCCCTGACGCCCTCAATAATCCAGGAAGTTGTAAGTCATCCCCGCTACAAAGACGCGCTGGTTAGGTATGGACTGGACGATGCCTGGAGGGATGAGTTGTTGGGCAAAGTTGATGCACTGGAGCCGATCACCGGAATCCACGTCTCTCTCGATGCAGATTACTAGAGAATCTGATACCGCTGTTTGACTAGATCTTCTGATCCACCACCGACTGTCCTTTAGCCGACAACCTATAACCCACCTCCAACGAGATCGTCAGGCCGAGGGACTTGAGTTTTCTCATATCCCGCTTCAGTTCCGCCTGTTCGCGTCCCAGCTTATTGGCGAGTATTGCGGATCCCGTAGCCGGATTCTCGGCTACCATCTTCAGCGTCGCTCGGGTCCAGGATCCGACCTTGCTGTTTTTGTCGCGAAGATCCAGTGCTCTTGACGCCTTCTCCCGTTCGTCTGCAGATGCAATGGCTGAGCGATCGGTCGTGTCTTCAAGCTGTCCTATGAATCGAAATGCGATGCGATACAGATCACCATCAGTTGAAACTGAATTGAGGTAATCGTTCATCTCCGGGAGGGAGAGGAATCCGGATCGTCTCGCATCCGCTACCGTGAGATTCGCATCCTCCACCTGCTCAACGCTTGTAATTTCTATATGGCCGATCGATGCAATCCTGTAGCGGCCGCCAACCTTTGCCTGACGACGTTTCCACCGCCTGACCGTGGCGGTGATCGTTCCGTTTGCTATGTCCTGGTGGAATTGTGACTTAAACAGCATGATCTTATTGTACAACGGCTGGGTCTTGGGAAAAAACTGAGCAAGTATTCCTTGACTTACCCATGTCCAGCCCGTAATGTGCGCCCCGCATGTCGAACGCGCGACGCTCTTCATTCGAACGAGTGTCATCTCGATACCCCTCAATCAAACCGTTTGCTCCTCAACGCGCGTGGGAATGACGGCAAGACGCGATGTCTTTGCTGCCGGATGGCTGCGTGCGTCGCACAAATGGAAAAAATACATTGAATCATAACGACTTTAGATCCCTCGGCATCGGCGGGAAGTTCCTCCGTGCCCTAGACAAAATGGGCTATCAACAGCCCACCCCTATCCAATCACAAGCGATCCCGCACCTGTTACGCGAGCTGGACTTGCTGGGCGTTGCCCAGACAGGAACCGGTAAAACGGCTGCCTTCGCGCTGCCGCTGTTGCAACGGCTGGAAGAAGAAAATTCGCCCGCCAGACCCAGGCGCCCTCGGGCACTGGTACTCGCACCGACACGCGAGTTGGCCCTGCAGATCCATGAGGAGCTTGCAGCCTTCGGGCAATATACACGACTGCGACATACGTTCATCTTCGGTGGCGTCGGTCAGAATCCTCAGGTCAGGTCCCTGGCAAAGGGCGTCGATGTGCTCGTCGCAACACCCGGCAGACTGCTGGACCTGGCCGGGCAGGGCCACCTGGACCTGTCGGACGTATCGGTTCTGGTGCTGGATGAAGCCGACCGATTACTGGACATGGGATTCATCCGTGACGTAAAGCGCATCGTGGCGATGACGCCTGCCAGCCGTCAGTCACTGCTGTTTTCCGCTACCATGCCGAAAGAGGTCGCGGCACTGGCCCGTGAAATCCTGACAAAACCGGTTCGTGTCGACGTGTCGCCAAAACAGGTGACCCTGAAGGAAATAGACCAGCGAGTGGTCATGGTCGATAACGGCAACAAGCGACGCACGCTTGAACACCTGCTACGCGACCAGGCGGTCTCTCGAGCCATTGTCTTTACGCGAACCAAACACGGTGCCGATAAGGTAGCCCGTCAACTGAACGCCAGCGGTATCGGCGTCGAGGTCATTCACGGCAACAAGTCACAAAGTGCCCGCCAGCGGGCCCTGCAGAATTTCAAAGATGGGAACGCATGGGTGTTGGTGGCGACCGATATAGCCGCGCGCGGAATCGATATCGATGCAGTGTCGGACGTATTCAATTACGAGTTACCCCACGAACCGGAAAGCTACGTTCACCGTATCGGCCGCACAGCCCGAGCGGGAGCTAGCGGCGTTGCCTGGTCGTTGGTGGATCCATCGGAACGTCCCCGGCTTCGCGCTGTGGAAAAGCTGATCAGGTTCTCACCTGCAGAAGTAGTGGTGCCGCTAGCTCCGCAGGACTCAGTCGATTCTGCTCGATCTGCGCCCCGACAGAAAAACACACAGATGTCGGCTCCTCGAGATAAGTCGGGAAAGACTACCCCACGGGGTGGGAGCAAGCAGCGACCCAGGTTTTCTCACGGTTCGCACGGCGATCAATCATCTGCCGGCCAGCGCCGTATGCGCAAAAAGAGTCGCAGACGGGCCGCCTAGTCTGATGCAGTAAACCCCTGTGACGTTGTAAGCGGGCGTGGTCGGACGGCTAATCGGCAACGAACTCAATCCGCCAGCCAGCGATCGACGGCCTGGGCGAGCGCAGTTCTCCTGTGAGCGCTGATTCCCCGTGGATCAAAGCGCAGAGCATAGTGTTCAGACAAGAGGGGCAGCAGTTCCCGTTGCCGAATCCGCGTTAGCCATGTAAGCAATGGCTCACCCCTGTTGCGTCCCATCCCCTGATCGATCAACCGTTCTTCGATCAGATAGAAAGGTGAGTCGGCGCCGGGAAAGCTGCTCTCGGCGGATTTGTTGTCAGCATCGAGCGCTGCAATCGTCACCTGCCGGCCTCGCAAAATCCGCCACGCCAGCACGAACAGCAGCAATGCCGCTGTGGTGTACAACCACAAGTTGTAGTCTTCGAGCCTCTGCTTCTGCCACCACAGTGTGAACTTGAACAGGATGTTTGAGGCGAAGTCGAGTAGTGGCTGCAGCGGGGAAGCTTGCTCTTCTTCCATCGCCAGCCACACCGAAGGGGTGGTGTCGACCGCCTGCCATGATCCATCCAGGTACGCTATGGCCCATGCATGTGCATGCCTTCTCCTCACCACAAACAGATCGGTGAAGGGGTCGAATTCCTGCACGGAATATCCCACCGCATAGCGAGCGGGAATACCGGCAGCGCGGAGCATCAAGACGGTTACCGTGGCGAAGTATTCACAGTGTCCGGCTTTGCTGTCGTACAGGAAATGCCTGATGGGGTCCTGCCGGCTTGCATCCGGTTGAAAGAGCGTATATCTGAAGTCATCGAAATGGCGGCGAATGGCACTTACTTTGTCACTGTCCGTGGTGGCTGACAGAAGCGAGGTCGGCAGTGCGCCGCTGATGAGTTCCAGGGACTCAGCCGGCAGAAAATCATCGGCGCCCTGCAATTCGCTGTTAAGGTCTAGCGACCTGTCGTACATAATCTGGAATGACAGTGACGGCATGATTCCCGTTGCCTGCACCGTACCGTAGCGACTCTGATTGAGTTCCATGGCGGGAAAGTCCTTAATGGTGGTGCTGCCCCTTGGTAATGGAATCAGATCCTTGTCGTCGGGATACTCGCGATACACGGTCATGCGACGATCCCCCTTGCCGCTTTCCCGTACCTGCCATGAGAATTCACCCGTCTTCTCCAACGGCGTAAAAGAGGCGTTCAGCACTGACCATTCGTTGTCATTGTGAATATCATAGCTTGCTTCCTGTAACAGCAGGGGATAGTCGTCCGCCATGTCCACGCGGAAGAGTATTCTATCTGACTGCTTCAACCTGCCCACTGAACCGATGGCAGTCCTTGTCTTGAATGGATCTCTGCCGCTTACCAGTATGTCCGTCAGCCACTCCACCGACTTCTCCCTTACAATGAGGGCGAGCTGGTGAATGCCCTGGTGAGCGAATGTGCCACCTAGATACGCACTGGCCACCAACAGCAGGCAGATTGTGATGCTGTAACGTTTGGATCGCATTGGCCACAATGTCCAGCATATGATGATGGCGACAGCGGGAAAAAACAGCAGCCCGGCATCCGCATTGGTACCCATGGCAACCAGGCAGACGCCGATATAAAGGCTGCCGATGTCCCACTCAGGCTGGGGTGCATCCTGTTTGCGCAGCGTGTAGACAAGTACATCCAGAGACAGCTTGGTTGAGGTGCTGTAACACAGACTCGCTACCAGCGGGTAGAACAGAAGTGGCGTTAACTGCACCAGCGTAATAAGGAAGTGGCTGGCCCTTTCGGTAAGGAACAGATAGATCGCGAGAGCAGCCAGCAGCAGGGTAGTGACGTCGGCAACCCGGTAGAAGTCTTTTCTTTCGAGATCCCAGCGGCGATTTGTGAAGTGTCTGAATTCCAACAGTATCGCCATGGGGATGGCAGGCACCAGCAGACCCACATGCCAGCCCCACAGTATGAGTGCCGCTCCCTGCACGAATCTGGGTATCTTCATAATCTCGCTAATCCTTCTGCGATCTGTTCGTGCAGGAGAATGTGAAAATGATCGGGCAGATCTTCCTCCTCGATCGCTGGCCGCTCGGCACGTCTTATCACCAGAATCTCCAGCGGAATATTGAATGCACTCAGATTCCGAATCAGCCGTTTACGTTTCTCGTCCCAGTCCAATAGCACCAGGATCGTGCCACTGAGAAGCGGAGCGTGGTACAGAACGCTATCCGACAAGGTCTCAAAGGGGCAGTTGGACAAATCCGCGGCGCTTAGGATCTCCAAGAGCTGCTCGGCGTGTGCCAGACCTCGGCCTGCGGTACAGTGGAAGGGTCCCTCGGCTACAAACATCAGGTCGAGCAGAGAATCGTTCGTGTCCACCGTCACCGCGAAGCTGGCTGCAACCGATACCGCATCCTCCATGAGTTCCCAGTCAGTGCCGCAGGTGTCGAGGACCAAAGCCTGCCGTACGAAGTACTCATCCTGATGTTCTCTGACTACCGGCTTGTCCCTTTTGGCGGTACTGGGCCAGTGAATTCGTCGCAGCGGATCACCATCGCGGTAATCACGCAGCGAAACGAATTCATCGGATTCGCCCACCGACCAGGCTGAAGATACGCCGCCCGGCTGATAGTGACGGCCGCCGGGTGGTACGTAGTTGAGAGGGATGGGATATCGGCTGGGTAAAACCAGCACCTGTTCCGGTCGATCGAACTCTTCAAGTCCGTACACCAGGCCAAAAGGATCCGGTTGTGCAATGGTTAATTTCGACAGAACGACTTTGCCACGCCGCAGCGGCTGTGCAGTCATCTTTGCATGTACGTCACCCATTGCGGGTATGGGAGGGAGATCCAGTTGTTCTGTGGTCACACCGGTTTTTCTGCGCTGCAACCACATGAAGCGGTGGAATCCCACGTAGCGATCGTAGGCGTTGCGTTCCTCTTCACCGGGTTCCCGGGCACTGACAAACTCACTATAGGACGGCGGAGTAACGAGTGGCGTGTCGATCAGTTTCAGGTCCTCCTCCAGCCGATCGCTTTCATTGTGAATGTGAACCGTGTACTGAAAGGACTCTCCGGCAGTGACGAATCTGGGCAGGGACCGCTGCACCGACAACGTTGGTTTTTGTAACCGTGTGGCCAGCCTAGCCGCCACATGGAGACAGATGAGAAACGCGAACAGCTGATAGATGAGGGTGAGCTCGGTATCGATGCCGAGCGCAGCCGCTGCGATGATCCCGACCTGGATCAACTGGCCCCGCTCGGAGACTCTTCTTGCGGACCTTCGACCGACTCTGGAGATGCCGGCGTAGGTAGGATAGATCAGGCGGCGAATCATAGTGCAGTTGGTCAGACGGGAACTTCAGTATTCTGAAGAATCTCTGCGACGATCTCCTCCGCCTGCAAACCGGAGAATCTGGCTTCCGAGTCGATCGCCAGGCGGTGGGCGATTACCGGGGCAGCCAGTTCATGGACCACTTCCGGTGTAACGAAGGGGGAAGCATCCATAAGCGACAGGGCCTGGGCACATTTCATCAGTGTGATGCCTGCCCGTGGACTGGCACCCATCTGCAGTCCTCGGTAACTTCTGGTCGTGGCCACCAGGGTCACGATGTATTTCATGATTTCGTCGCTGATGCGCACCTCCGGCACAGCTTTCTGAATTTGCGTTACCTCCTGCAGGCTGGCACATGTCTGTAGGCGCTCTACCGGGTGCGCTTTGCGTTGCGCATTGAGAATTGCTAACTCATCTTCTTCCGTTACATAACCCAGATTGAAACGCATGGCGAAACGATCCATCTGGGCTTCGGGAAGCGGATAGGTGCCGTGGAATTCAACCGGATTCTGCGTGGCGATGACGAAGAAGAGATCGTCCAGCGGATAGCGTTCTCCCTCAATGCTCACCTGGTTCTCGGCCATCGCTTCCAGCAGGGCCGATTGAGTTCTGGGGGACGCCCGGTTGACTTCATCCGCCAACAGCACTTGAGAAAAGATGGGTCCCTTGCGGAAGCGGAAATCCTGACTGTTCTGATCGTAGATGGACACGCCCAGAATGTCCGTCGGCAGTAGATCCGGGGTGAACTGAATGCGTTTAAAGTCCGCTTCGATGGATCCCGCCAGAACTTTCGCCAGGGTGGTCTTACCTGTGCCCGGCACATCCTCCAGCAGCACGTGCCCTCCGGTGAAGAACGCGGCCAGCAGCAGGCGGATGGCGTTATTGTTATTACGAATCACCGACTCGATATTGGCTTTGATCCGCTGAGCGGTTTCTGTTTCTCGGCTGAAGTCGTAATCCATGAAATCTCCACATCATCGGAGTCGCGGACCGGTCATCGATCCAAGCAGAAATATTAAGGTCGGAACAAGAACGAGTGGATAGCACATTTACGGCCGATATATTATGCTGTTTTTTTTGCCCGTAGAGGAAGGGAATTACGTACTTTGCTTGAGTTTTTCGAAAAGCTGCTGGGCCGCTCTCTGTCGGGCCGCGCTCGGTCGGGCCACAAGCCAGGTGAAGGTGAAGAACAGCGCAATGTAACCTATCACCCGGCCGGCGAGCATGAGACGATCCAGCTCGATTCAATCAGAACCTTTCTGGACGGCTTCCGCCTGGACGACATCATCTGGTCGGAACATCATTCCGAGGACTTCAAGAACACGCGCGCCGAATATGTGGTGGTTCGTTTACGCTTCATGCTCATCTTCTTTGCTACGGCGGTATCAGCGTGGACCGTGATCGACTTTTACACTCTAACGCTGGCGCACTTCTATTTGATGGCGTCGGCAAGAGCTGCTCTGGCGTGCACCTTGGTGCTGATCTGGTCAGTGAGTCTCAGAACACAGGGACATCGACCCGTTTCGGTCCTGCTGGCCCTGACGATGCTGGCGGTCACCCTCTTCTATACCGTCGCCACCCTGATTCTGCACAGCGGCACCCCTGAGCAACCACTGGTAGGGTATGCGGTGCTGCCTCTTATGGCGATTGCGCTGATGGGGCTGTTTCCGGCCACGTTACTGTACGGTGTTGCTGTCATAGCCATGATTTTCGTCTTCTATATTGGTTTGGAGTATTGGCTGGGCACTTTGGGTAGCTTGCAGACTCTCAACTTCGTCTGGACGCTCATAATGGCCGCCGGTGTAGCTCTCTGGATCGAATCGGGTCAACTGTTGATGCTGTTACGACTGTACCGCGAATCGACGCGCGATCCCCTGACGGGATTGATGAACCGTCGTGTCCTGATGAAACAACTGCTCGCCGAGGTGGCGATGCAGCAAGAGAGCGGCCGCTGCTTCTCCCTCCTGATGATCGATCTCGATCGGTTCAAGCTCGTCAACGATGAATACGGCCACATGGTAGGAGACCTGGTGTTGAAATCATCCGCCCAGATGATGGCCAGTGAATTGCGCTCGACCGATATAATCGCCCGTTTTGGCGGCGAAGAATTCGTAGCCATGCTGCCGGGACAAAACTCCGTGGAGGCAATTCCGGCAGCGGAGCGCATTCGTCGGCGTCTTGACATCACCCCTGTCATCACCCCTGCCGGCGACGCGATCAAGGTCAGTGCGAGCATCGGTGTTGCGGAGTACGAGCCAGGTGAAAGAATTGAGCACACGCTCAATCGCGTCGATGAATCCCTGTATAAAGCAAAGGAGTCCGGTCGCAATCAGGTGATTTTCAATCAGGTCGATGCAGCTGGTTGACCGAGGGCAATCGGGTATGGGATTGGCGCCCCGGCTACGATTGGAGTAGTCTGGATCTCAACTGCACAATCATCGGAGGTCAATCGTAATGGCCGCCTCAACGTCCCACCCATCCCCTTCGACACCTCCCGAGGCTGGCCCGGGAGCGAAAATGCTCTATCTCATCAAGCGCCGAGCCACCACCTCCAGAGAAGAACTTGTCGCCCATTGGTTTGCCAACCACATGCCCGCGGTGATTGCCGGCCAACATGATCAGGCGGCGCGGGGCAGGGCGCATGCACACCGTTACATCGCCACGCTTTACGACGCTAACGCAGAGGGCGAGCAACCCTGGGATGGCATGGCACAGCTATGGTGGGACAGATCGTTGCCGAGACCGGAGGTGCCCCACGGAACGACCCCAACGGATACGTTTCAGCAAAAAGCCGAACCGTATGTTCCATGGGCTACCAGGGAGTATGTCGTCATCGACGGCTCGGAATCCCTGAGCGTGGAACCGCTTACCCTGAATGCGCCGTTCCCGTGTACACGGTCCGGGTTCTACAAGGTGAGCTTCCTGGTGAAGACGAAAGACGGTGTGGACTTCGATGCATTCTATTCCCATTGGCTCAATGTTCACGTGCCCAATATAAGATCGGTCATGGCGGAAGTAGGCGGCTTCAGATATGTGGTCAGCCACAGCATCGAGCCACAGGTTGAGGCGTATGCAGGCATGGCCGAATTGTATTTCCATGCTGCTGCAGATTGGGCGGAATTCGGCAAAGCGATCCAGCCGGACGGCATGGAGCAGTGGGTTGATGGCGGCGCGACCCTTGTCCTTGCGGCGAGGACCGAAATGATCGGGATACCGTGAGAACCCGTTGACAGGAAAGCAATCCCGTCAAAAGAACCTTGATTTTTAGCTGACTATAACCGGGTCCCTGAGCCCGACAAGAGGAGGTGACCATGCCGGCCCTGGACGGAATGAGAATTCTCGACATGACACAATACGAGGCGGGAACTTCCTGTACTCAAGCCCTGGCGTGGTTCGGTGCCGACGTCGTCAAGGTGGAAAGGCCTGGAATCGGTGATCCCGGCCGTGGTCGGGCCCGTGGTCAGGACGACTCGGACTATTTCCTGGTCTGGAACAGCAACAAGCGCAGCATTGCCGTGGATCTGGAGAAACCTGCCGGTCGGGAATTGCTGCTGCAAATGCTGCCTCACTACGATGTGTTCGTGGAGAACTATGGACCGGGTGTGATCGAAAAACTCGATCTGGGTTACGATGTGATGAAGGCCGTGCACCCGGAGATCATCTATGCACGCTTGAAGGGATTCGGCACCAGCGGTCCCTATGCCGATTACAAGTGCTTCGATATGGTAGCCCAGGCAGCGGCCGGCGCGTTTTCCATCACCGGCGAAGCGGATGGGCCACCCATGCGTCCGGGGCCAACCACGGGCGATGCCGGAACCGGCGTGCAGCTTGCCTTGGCAATCACGGCAGCCTATGCGCAAAAGATGCGCACCGGTGTCGGCCAGTTGATCGAGATCTCCATGCAGGAAGCCATGACCTACTACCTGCGTACAGCTATCGCAGGAACCCAGGGTGGAAAAAAGGTGGCGGCCAGAAGCGGCAACGGCATGGGGCCGATCGTCAATATCTACCCGTGTGATCCCCACGGACCCAACGATTATATATACATCATGGCGGTGACACCGCGCATGTGGGAGTCGCTCTGCCATGCCATGGAGCGTCCGGATCTGCTGCAGGATGAACGTTTTTCAGGCGGAGCCGAGCGCTATGCCAACAGGGAGGCACTGAAACAAGAGATTGCCGGCTGGACCAGCCAGAGAACCAAGCAGGAAGCCATGCGGATTCTCGGTGCAGGAGGCGTACCGGCCAGCGCCGTACTCGACAGCGTCGACCTGTTCAGCGATCCTCATCTGCATGAGCGGGGTTTTATCCACTCAGTGGAGCACGAAACCCGCGGCACGCTAACCATGTTGGGCTGGCCGGCTCGGTTGAGTGAAAGTGAAGTACCCTTGAAGGCGGCGCCCCTTCTCGGCAAACATTCGGACGAAGTGATCGCTGCCGATCTGGCATTGAGTGAGCAGGAGATCGCAGCACTTCATGACGAGGGCATTATCGGCTGACCCCCTCTGTATATACGTTGGGAGCATCGATACTGAACTGCTCCAGCAGAAAACGCTGCTGAGGCTTCTCCGAGGCGGTTTTCGGAATCTCATCCACCAGCTGCAGGTAACTCGGTACAAAGTTACCCTCCAGTCCTGCCCGGCAGGCGGCAAAGAGGGCGTCCACAGAGAATTCCTCCCTATTGGCAGCGACAATAGCGGCAACCACGTCCTTTTCCCCCGGCGCACCGGAAGCCGGATCGACGCCGTAGACGAACACGTCCACTATATTGGGTTGCTCGGCAATCACCTTTTCGACGAAGCTGGTGTTGACGAAATCACCGTTGTGCCGAATGCCACCACCCTTGCGGTAGCCGAAAAACAGCCAGCCATCTTCATTGCGATATCCCATGTCGCCGCTGCGCAGCCAGCCACCACGGGTCTTGTCGGTGGAAGCCTGGGGATTCTTGTAGTATTCAACTTGCGCGGAACCGCCGGTTGCAGGACGAGAACAGATCTCGCCCATAACCCCCGCTGGACACTCCTCATCATCATCGCTCAGAATCTTCATGTCCAGATTCGGGCCCGGTTTGCCGAACGATCCCACTGGACCCTCCCCAACCGGCTTGTAGGCGAGGCCACCTTCCACCGCACCGTACCACTCGAAAATGTCGAGGTTGAAACGCTGTTCAAAGGACTCCCAGATTGCACCGGGCATGCCTGCGCTCGACACCTGTCGCACCGGGTTGTCAGCATCGTTTGGCTTGACGGGTTCGCTGTAGATGGCGGTTGCCATTCCCCCCAACAGGGAGAAAGTGGTGCAGCCGTGCTGACGGCAGACGTCGAACAACTTCGATTTGGTGAAGCGGCGGCTTAACACGCCGCGTAATCCCAGACTGAGTGAAGGACCGAGGGTCACTGCCTGGGCATTGCCGTGGGTGAGGGAAAGACCGGTGTAGGGACGATCCTCCTCGGTGTATCCGAACAGCATACCCAGCATGGCGAACCCCCCGAAGCCGATATTCGCCATCACCACCCCCTTTGGATTGCCGGTGGTGCCGGAAGTGAAGATGATCTGCAGTGGATCAGTGGGGCTTTCAAGACGCACATCCACCGTTGCAGCGGGCTTCGCCAGCACCTCTTTGAGGGATCGGGTGTCTGCCAGCAGGGACTCCTCGATCGGGCCTGCTTCTCCGCCTGTGTCCAGCGCCAGGATCCACTCGAGGCTGGGCAATTCGGCGCGAACATCGTTCACCGACGGCAAGCAGTAATCAGCGCAGATGATGCCACGGCACTCAGAATTCTGCAGAAAGAAAGCCAGCTTATCACCCTTGGAACGGGGATCGATGGGCACGAACACACAACCGGTGATGGAGGCGGCTGCCATGGTTTCGACATATTCCGGATGGTTGCGCATCATCAAGCCGAAACAGTCTCCTCGTTGTAACCCGAGTTGGATCAGGGCGGCTGCGATCCGGTTGGCATTGGTAGCCAGATCCGCGTAAGTACGCACCTCGTCCGGACTGCTGCCGCCATCCAGACTCAGGTGTTCGAATGTAAGCACGTCGAAGTCGGGTTTCTGTTCAGCTCGGATCCGCAGCAGATCCGCCAGCAACATCTCGTTTGGTTCGCGCATGGTTTTCTCTCCCCAAAGCCGCAATTCCAGCCGCGAGTCTAACAAATCAGAAATACGATGCAAAAGACGGCAGCTCAGGATATGCAACCGGACTCCCTCGCGGGTGACACCCTTTTCACAATTGATATATCATTCAGCGGGCCTGGCCCCGAGTTAGTTGGAATTCCCGGGGCAACTCCGTTACCGGGCATGACAGGAGCCAACCTTGAGGAGACGGCCTTGCGTACCAGTGTAGTTTTTACCTTCATCGGTGAGGATAAACCGGGTCTGATCGAGACCATATCCGAAGTCGTTGCCAGCCATGAAGGCAATTGGCTGGATAGCCGCATGAGCCAATTGGCTGGGAAATTCGCCGGCATCATCCAGGTGGGCGTGGATGACATACAGGTAGCTGACTTGACCGCGGCCCTCAAGGCACTGGAGTCAACGGCCCTGTCGGTCTTGATCGAGGAAAGCGACACTGAATCAGCCGGCGAGCCGACCAAGATCCTGCAGCTCCATCTACTCGGGCTCGACCGCCCCGGGATCGTCCACGAAGTCTCCCAGGCACTCGCCAGCCAAGCCATAAATGTCGCGGAGATGTCCACCAATGTGACGACGGCAGCTATGACGGGTGAATTGCTCTTCAATGCCGAAGCCAGCATCGAAGTGCCGCAAAGCGTCGATCTCGACCTACTGGAGGAACAGTTGGCACGCATCGGCAACGAACTGGCTGTTGATATCGATCTGATCTTGAATCACGAATAACCCCGGGAGATCGTCATGATGCGCAGAACCGTTTTCCTGATGGCTGTTGCCGTGTTGTTAGCGGGATGTCAGAGCGACATTACACCTGTCATCGAGTGTGTCCCGGACAAGGGACTGACGCCGATCTGTGGCTTCCAGAATCCCGAAGATCTGGCGGCAATTCCGGACAGCAAGTGGCTGATCGTCAGCCAGTTTGGTTCGATGAATGGCACAAAGTTGGGAAATCTTGCCCTCTTCGATCGCATCGAGGAACTGCTGCGACCGGTCTTCCCAAACGGGGAGGGAGGCGTCGAGCCGGGTTGGGGTGATGCCGATTGTCCGGGTGTGCCCGGGAAGAGCTTCTCGCCTCACGGACTGGACCTGATGCAACTTGCCGATGGCCGGTGGCGTCTCGCGGTGGTGAATCACGGTTCGCGGGAGTCAGTCGAGCTGTTCGAAGTGGTTAACGAGGAGTCACTGCCGCGAATTATCTGGCGAGGGTGTGCCGTCGGGCCTGATGATGCCTATTTCAACGATGTGGTGATCCTTGCCGACGGTGGTTTTCTGGTGACCCATATGATGCCCAAATCCGCTGAGCTGCTGGGAACTCTTAAGGGTTTGCTGGGAATGGATACCGGTCATGTTTTGCACTGGTCGGCGACGGAAGGATTCCGTCAGGTAGCCGGCACCGAAGCGCCCTTTCCCAACGGTATCGAGATCTCTGATGATGAAGAGGTCCTTTTCTTGAATGTCTATATGGGTAATGAGGTAAGGAAGATTAGACGTTCCAACGGGGAGTTACTGGCGAAGGTTGAGGTGGTCAGACCGGACAATATTACCTGGGGCTCAGACGGACGCTTGCTGGTGGCATCTCACGTCGACGGGTTGAGCGAACTCGTGGCGTGTCAGAACCTTGCTCGCGGAGCATGCGGCTTTGCCTTTGAGATCGTGGCACTGGATCCAGGCAGCATGTCACCAACCACGCTGCTTTCTCATCGCGGCGCACCCATGGGGGCCGCAACGGTGGCAGTGCAGATTGGCACCCGCCTGTACCTCGGTTCCTTTGCCGGCGACCGGATCGTCTATGCGGAATTGGCTCCGTAAACAATGATGACGAGCCTTTTGTGTAGTAGAAGCTCTTTCACGGCGGGCTGCGATGGACACTTTCCATCGTTACAAAGCACTCAGACGCGCATGTAATACTGGAGCGAATTCCAGTCCACACTGAACGATCAGCGTTGTGGCCTCTGACCAAACACAAAACCAGGAGAACCATATAACCTTCCCAGCCGCGCTAGATACCAATCTGGTTCGGTCAGAGCAGCACCGACCCCAAACCTACTCTGTCGCCCACCTTCGGTGTACCGGGACCACGGTCGAAGTTTGCGGACCCATTTGGTGGGATTTCTTGCTGGAAAGGACCATCCTTAATGAAAGCATCATATACCTCAACCGATTCAGGACCTAGCCATAGATTAAGCAACGTCTCTTCTGTAAATTCGTGATTACCCCTTCAAAAGCCTGTTAGTCAGAGAAGGTCAGATAGCGTTTGTTCGCCGTCTGCCAGTCTTCTGCAATCTCCATCACA
>Ga0187833_10000604_pt1 | contig 41647 bp, 35 predicted proteins | sample ETNtaG_37_FD_167968 | JGI IMG/M metagenome (GOLD analysis project Ga0187833, IMG submission 167968) | Marine microbial and viral communities from oxygen minimum zone, Eastern Pacific Ocean - ETNP2014_SV_400_PacBio MetaG (Illumina Assembly) | ecosystem: Environmental > Aquatic > Marine > Hypoxic...
AAGGGCTTGGTTGAGCAATGGGAAGTTGATGAAGAAAAGGCAAAGCAACTTTCTAGATTCTGTAATAATGCCATAGGCTGGGCGCTTATGGCGCATAGCGATGAATCTATAGTCGAAGGACGATCTGAGATAATCGACAGAATCGCCGAATTAGCCTCAGCCTCCATAACCGATCGTTTCTCCTATGCTGCCCAGCTCGCCACTTTGTTTGGGCAAAATAGGGAGATGGTCTTTGAAGCGCTAAGCCTATGGACAAGTTGGTGGCGCGACATTCTATTAGTTAAACATGACTGTAGAGATTTAGTGGTAAACCTGGATCGGATTGATACACTTAAAAAGCTGGCGTGGCAGTATAGCGCCGCTCAAATTGCTGGATATACGAAAAGTCTAGACTTGGCTGTTTATAACTTGCGCAGGAATGCTAATCCGCGTCTTGTGCTTGAGGTCTTGATGTTAAGTATTCCTAAAATAGATTACGGGAAGGGGGGAAAGGAAGCCGCAATGGTGTCCTTTTAGATACTGAATATGGCTCAGATAGTTGGAGTTCGCTTTAATCGCGCTGGCAGAGTTTATTATTTTCACGCCTCCGGACTTGGGCTTGATGCCAATGATGACGTTGTAGTTCAAACTGCACAGGGGCTGGAATTAGGAAAAGTCATTATCGCACCAGGTCAGGTTGTAACCAGCAATCTTAACGAACCACTGAAGCCGGTACTGCGCAAGGCGGATGAGGGTGATTTTGCTCGTATGAGGAGTCTTGCTAAAAAGGGAAAGGAAGCCAAGGCCAAGTGCCAGGAACTCATTAACCAATTTGGATTGCCGATGAAACTGTTGGTAGCCAACTGGAATCTGGACAGTAGTTGCCTAAGTTTTCTGTTTAGTGCCGAGGAGAGAGTTGATTTCCGTGCGCTGGTCAAAGAGTTAACCAAAACCTTTAGGACTAGGGTTGAGCTGCGGCAAGTAGGCGCACGTGATGAGGCTAAGATTGTTGGGGGATACGGCAGATGCGGAAGGTCATTATGCTGTGCCACCTACCTTACGACCTTCGAGAGCGTTTCTATGAAAATGGCCAAACAGCAGGATTTACCGCTAAACCCTGCAAAAATATCCGGTGTTTGTGGCAGGCTGCTTTGTTGCTTGGGATATGAATGCGCTCAATATAAAGAGATGAAGGCCAAATTACCTACTGTGGGCAGTACTGTAGTTACTAGCGAGGGTGAGGCCAGGGTTATCGGTGGCAATCCGCTAAAAGAAACCGTTGTAGCTAAACTTGAGAGCGATGCGATATTGGAAGTGCGTCTGTCAGATCTGGTTAAAAAGGGTAATGCTAAGGTTGAACCTAGAATAAAAAGACGGCGTAGGAAGTAGAGCTAAGTGTCGCAACAGGTAACTATTGGTGACAAAAAGTGGCACATGCCAAGAGAATCACTGGTTCTGATTTGGTCGAGTTTTTGTTCTTAAAGAGGGGCTGAGCGGCTTGCTCATTGGGATAGTTTGTTGACAGAGTTTCATGCAATGATGTAGATTGTCATAGCCTTCAGGGCAAAAGGAGGTAAATGAAAGGCTCTTTAAAACTAGGTAAAATATTCGGCATTCCCATTTTTATCAACTATACGTGGCTTATAATTTTTGCCTTTATCACTATCGTCCTGTCCGTTAATTATTTCCCCAGGGATGAAAATAACTGGAGCCAGCTTACTTATTGGGCTTTGGGGATTTCCACCAGCATTCTTTTCTTTGTATCATTGCTGATCCACGAATTGGCACACAGCTACGTTTGCGCTAAGAAGGGTATTCCTGTAAAGAGTATAACACTATTTATTTTTGGGGGAGTGGCCCACCTATCGAAGGAAGCAGAAAAACCTACATCTGAGCTGATGATGGCCGTTGCAGGTCCGCTGGCCAGTGTTGCCTTAAGCGCTCTTTGTTTTGGTATACATCGGCTAACTCTTGGAATAATTGAGCCTATAGCTGCCATGTCTTATTATCTGTATATCGTTAATGTTGTGGTTGCAGCTTTCAATATGATACCCGGCTACCCGCTTGATGGTGGGCGTGTATTCCGCTCGATTCTGTGGATGATTACAGGTAATTTTAAAAAAGCCACGCGCGTCGCCTTAGCAACCGGGAAAACAATCGGCTATTTATTTATCGCGAGCGGTATTTTTATTATTGTGCGTTGGGGTCTCTGGGCCGATGGTATGTGGATTGCCTTTATTGGGTGGTTTTTGATCATTGCTGTATCTAGCAGTTACCGCCAAGCCGAATTACGTGATTATCTAGGTGGAATAAAAGCCAGCGATGTGATGATACGCGATTATCTTTCGATATCACCGGCACTTACACTAAAACAAGTGCATGTCTATATAATGCACACTGGGCGTTTGTTCTTTCTAGTTACTGATAAAGATGTATTATTGGGCAGAATGGCGCTAGAGAACTTCGAGAATGTTCCGCAGGAACTTTGGGATACAGCTACGGTGGGACAGGTGATGACTCATGCTAAAGAAATGCAGTTGATTCATCAGGAGGAAGATGCAGTCGGCGTTTTAGAGAAGATGGATGATGTTGGCACAAGCAGAGCTGTAGTTGTGGATGGCGACAATGGTCCATTGGGGCTTATTACACGTGATAATCTTATGCGATACGTGCAAGTTCGTTCCGAATTTGGAACTTAGCATTAAGATATAAATGTTTACAAGAAGTTTAAGAGGTGTGACAAGATGGCTTACGAAAATATACTTTATGAGAAGGAAGGCCGAACCGCAATATTGACGCTCAACCAACCCGAGGTGATGAACGCCTACACCCGCAAGATGGTGCGAGAGATAGCCGATGCACTTGATGATGCGGCTCGTGATGATGCGATACGAGGCTTGATTGTCACTGGAAGTGGGCGCGGTTTTTGTACGGGCGTAAACAATAAAGATATCGAGGCTAAAAGGACTGGGGTGCGCAGTATAGTACGTCATGAGTTGCGACTTTATCCAGCGATACAGCGGTTGTGGGATTTTGATAAGCCGACAATCTGCGCCATAAACGGCATGACCGCTGGTGCCGGAACGTCACTTGCCATGGTATGTGATATAAGGATAGCGTCTGATCAGGCCAAGTTCCTGCTGGTGTGGGCCAGAAGAGGGATGGTGCCAGATAATGGAGCCTCATATTTCCTAGTACGCCACCTGAATCTTTCCAAGGCGTATGAGCTAACCTACTCTGGTGATGCTATTGGGGCCGACGAGATGGAGCGTATTGGCTTGGTGAGCAAAGTGGTGCCACACGATGACTTAATGAAGGAGACTAAGGCTCTAGCTATCCACTTGACCAAAGGTTCACCGATAGCAACCCAGCTATCCAAGCAGTTAATAAGAAGAGCCGCCATGGAGCAAGACCTGTATTTGCAGATGGAATTGGAGGGCAGCTTCCAGCGAATAGCTACCAAAACGGAGGACTTCAAGGAGATGGCGCTGGCTACTAAAGAGAAGCGGGAGCCCGATTTTAAAGGGAAGTAAGCCCCAGATCAATCGCTTGTTTGAGCGATTTTGATTTAATTAAGTTTATACCTTTTGTATTTTTTGCTTGACTTTGAGCGGGAATTAGGCAGTGTTTGAAGCCAAGCTTTTCTGCCTCTGCTATCCTTCTATCGATTTGGCTTACGTTGCGAAGTTCACCGCTTAAACCCAGCTCTCCGATTGCCACAAGCTCAGCGTTAGTCGTCTTGTCGCGGAAACTGGATGCTATGGACAACGCTATTCCAAGGTCGGCTCCGGGCTCGCTAACTTTGAGCCCGCCTACAACGTTTACTATTATATCCTGATTGAATAGCGGCACTCCAGCGCGTTTGGATAAAACGGCGGCTATCAGAATAAGCCTGTTAAAGTCAACACCGCTTACGGTGCGTCTGGGCATACCGAAACTAGTTTGATTGGTAAGTGCCTGAATTTCTACCAGCAGAGGCCTTGTTCCCTCGATGGTTGGTACAATCGTTGAACCTACCGCATTAGTTCGCTCAGACAAAAATGCCTCGGATGGATTGCTCACCTCGATCAAACCACTATCTGCCATCTCGAAAACGCCCACCTCGTTGGTGGAACCGAAGCGGTTTTTGACGCTGCGAAGCAGCCTAAGCGAGCTAAAGCGCTCACCCTCCAGATAGAGGACAACGTCCACGATGTGTTCTAGTGTATGCGGACCGGCTATAGCTCCGTCCTTCGTGACATGTCCTACAATGAAAACCGGTGTATTGTTAGTCTTAGCCCAGCGCATCAGCTTGACAGTGCAGTCGCGTACCTGAGCTGTACTACCCGCAGCTGATGGCAATTCGGCAAGATGTACCGACTGGATGGAATCTATGACCGCCAGATGTGGCTTAATGTTATCGAGTTGCGCTAGGATGAACTCCAAATCGGTTTCAGAAAGCAAATAGAGGTTGTCGCCGTTAATTCCTAGCCGCGTGGCTCTCAGTTTTATCTGCTGCGCTGACTCTTCACCCGATACATATAGTGCCGGTTTCCCGCTACTGCCTATGGCCGCGGATGCTTTCAGTAGCAGGGTGGATTTACCTATGCCCGGATCTCCACCTATCAGCACCAGCGATCCGTATACTATACCGCCACCGAGCACCTGATTGAGTTCATTAAACGGCAGAAGTATTCGCGGGGCGTCCGTCGGTGAGATTTGGGAGAGCTCATAGGTAGTGCCGCCATCTTTACGTGCGAATTTAGGGTTTATCGTTATCTCTACATAGGTATTCCATTGCTCGCATACAGTGCAGTGTCCCATCCACTTGGGGCTTTCATTGCCACACTCTTTGCAAGCAAATGCGGTTTTGTGGTTAGTTTTGGCCATTTTTATCTTTACATTTAAGTAGGGAAGCTTAATTCAAGCTTCCCTACTATTTAATTTGTATTGTATTATACGCTGTGTTTTATGATTTTGCTACTGCGGCAATGTTGTTAAGCACTATCTTATCTTCTGCACAATCAATTTTAACCGTATCACCCGGCTGGAAGGCACCCTTGAGCAGCCCCTCCGAGAGTTGATCTTCTACCTGATCTTGAATTACACGTCTCAGCGGCCGCGCGCCTAGCGCTGGGTCAAAGCCGTGCAAAGCCAAATAATCCTTAGCCCCGTCCGTTATTTCCAGCTTGAGCCCTTTTTCATCCAAGTGCTTTTTGGTGTCGACAAACATCAGGTCGACTATTTTGAGTATATGCTCTTTATTGAGCGCATGGAAAACCACCGTGCCGTCTATGCGGTTTAAGAATTCTGGGCGGAACGTCTTTTTGAGTTCGCCCATAACCTTGTCTTTCATTATTTCATAGTCACGTTGAGCGGTTTTGCCCTCATCGCCTTGCACGCTAAAACCTAAAGTTGTGTCGCGTTTTATCAAATCTGCGCCGATGTTACTGGTCATAACAACGATACTGTTGCGGAAGTCAACGCGGCGGCCCCTAGAGTCGGTTAGATGGCCGTCATCAAAAATCTGCAGCAGTATATTAAACACGTCTGGATGTGCCTTCTCTATCTCGTCGAGCAGTATAGCACAGTATGATTTGCGCCTCACCTGTTCGGTGAGCTGCCCTCCATCGTCGTAGCCAACGTATCCGGGAGGTGCTCCCACCAACCTTGAAACGGCGTGTTTTTCCATGTATTCAGACATATCCAGCCTTATCAGCGCCTCCTCTGTGCCGAACATAAATTCGGCCAGAGCCTTTACCAGTTCCGTTTTGCCCACGCCGGTGGGGCCGAGGAAGATAAAACTGCCGATGGGCCGCTTTGTATCCTTAATGCCGGCGCGTGCCCTACGCACCGCTTTGGCTATCGATATTATGGCCTCGTCCTGGCCGATTATGCGCTTGTGCATGGCATCTTCCATTTGCAGTAGGCGTGTCGATTCTTCGCTGGCTATGCGTGCTACTGGTATACCAGTCCACATACTGGCGACTTCGGCGATATCCTCGTCGCTTACCACTATCTGAGAGGCATCTTGCTCGTTTTGCCATTGGTTACGTAGCTTTTCTATTTTGCTGGTAAGCTTAAGCTCTCGGTCTCTCAGTTCGGCGGCATTTTCATACTGCTGCGAGGATATTGCCGCTTCCTTTTCCTTATGCAACTCATCCAAATCGTGCATCGCATCCTTCAAGGCAGGAGGCAGTACGCTATGCTTGATGCGAATGCGCGATGCCGTTTCATCGATAAGATCGATTGCCTTGTCTGGCATGAATCGGTCAGGTATGTAACGGTTCGCCAACTCCGCGGCCGAAATCAATGCCTCGTCGCTTATGGTGAGACGGTGGTGTTCCTCGTATCTAGACTTAATCCCTCGCAGTATGTCAACGGTTTCTTCAACCGAAGGTTCTTCAACTGTGATCGGCTGGAAACGCCGCTCCAATGCTGAATCTTTTTCTATGTGCTTGCGGTAATCATCAAGCGATGTAGCGCCGATGCACTGCAACTCACCTCTTGCCAATGACGGCTTAAGTATATTGGATGCGTCTACCGCTCCTTCGGCGGCTCCGGCTCCGACAAGCGTGTGTAGTTCGTCAATGAAGATTATGCAGTTGCCAGCGTTTTTAAGCTCGGCAATAACCTTTTTGAGTCTTTCCTCAAATTCACCTCTGTACTTGGTGCCGGCCACCAGCGATCCCATATCCAAGGTAACCATCCGCTTGCCCAGCAGTGTTTGCGGAACGTCCTCAACGGCTATTCTGTGCGCTAGTGCCTCCACAATGGCGGTTTTGCCAACACCAGGCTCGCCAATGAGTACAGGGTTGTTTTTAGTGCGTCGGCTTAGGATTTGCACTACACGTTCGATTTCCTTATCGCGCCCGATAACCGGATCAAGTTTACCGGCATGTGCGGCTGCGGTAAGGTCCACACCCAGTTGATCGATGGTAGGTGTTTTGGTTGTTGGCCGTCCACCGCTTCTAGTTTGTGGTGCATTCTTGCTAAGTATGTTGTTTATTTCGGTGCGGGCTTTTTCTAGGTTAACCCCCAGGCTTTCCAGCACGTTGGCAGCAACGCCCTCGCCTTCACGCAGTAAACCGAGTAAAAGGTGCTCAGTTCCTATATAGTGGTGATTGAGACGGCGTGCCTCATCAACGGCAAGCTCAATCACCTTTTTGGCTCGCGGGGTAAGCCCTATCTCGCCGGTTGCGGCCTTTTCCCCTTTGCCTATCATAAATTCTACCGAAGCGCGTACCTTATTAGGCTCTATACTGAGACCGACAAATGCTTTTGCCGCAACGCCATCGTCCTCGCGAACAAGCCCCAGCAGTACGTGCTCAGTGCCTATATGGCTATGGTTAAAGCGCTCTGCCTCTTCTTGCGCATATGTCAGTACTCTACGGGCTCTGTCTGTAAATTTTTCAAATCTATTTGCCATACCTTACTCCAACATCACCTTACTGCTTTTAGCAGTCTCTATCAGCATCTGCTTGTTATATTATACCGTATGGATATTCAAAGTTCCACCAACGCCTTTAATACCAAGATAAACCTCAGCATAGTAGTTGTCAAGCTAAACGAGTATGAAATTTGTCAGTCTATCCTGTGCGTTTTTAGCACTGAATCTATTACACTGTCAATATCGGGCAAGCCGCTTCTTTCCGGTGCGGGACCAATCGGATCGCTGATGTTTGTTTTTCCCATCAATGCTTCGAAAGTCGCTTTTATTGAGTGTGCAAGTGCCTCGATATTGTATCCACCCTCCAAGGTAAAGAGCAACTTGCCATCGCATAGCTCGTTTGCTAAATCTTTTAAATAGCCTGTTATCTTGGCAAAGCCGCTAACGCTCATTTGCATGAAAGCCAGATGATCTGACCAGTGAGTATCGTATCCCGCCGATACCATGATAATCTGAGGTTGAAAGTGTCTGGCAGCGGGGAGTAGAATTTTATTAAAAACTTTCATGTATTCAGCATCGCCGCACCATGCTGGCATGGGCACGTTCAGTGTATAGCCTATTCCGGCGCCGCTTCCGGTTTGCTCTATAAAGCCTGTACCCGGATAGTACGGGTACAGGTGTGTTGAAAAGTACAGCACGTTGGGATCATCGTAGAACGAGTCCTGCGACCCGTTTCCGTGATGCACATCAAAATCGACGATGAGAACACGATTCAGATTGTACTTTTTTAGCGCCTGCTTAGTGGCAACGGCGATGTTATTGAAAAGGCAAAAGCCCATGGCACGGCGCTTCGTAGCGTGGTGCCCCGGCGGTCTTACTAAGGCAAAGGCTGAATTAACATCGTTATTCATCAGTGAATCGAGTGCAGTAAGCAAACCGCCTGCAGCGTATAACGCCGCTTCATAAGAGTGGGATGAGGTTATGGTGTCGGTATCTAGCCAGCCTCCTCCGGCTTTGGCGACGTTTGCCACATTTTGGATGTGAGACTTTATGTGTATTTCAAGCAGCTCCTCTTCGGTGGCTGCGCGTGCCGGAATATTGATGAGTTGATCTAACAGATTTGATTCTTTAAGAACGGATATGGTTTCGGTAAGCCTAGTGGAGTTTTCAACATGGCTACCGGTATCGTGCTCAAGGTAGATGGGGTTGTAAACATAGCCGACGTTCATGTACTATACTTCCTCAATTACAAATATAACAAACTTCATGCGTATGGCAAAGAGCCACATTGCTATAAAAAATTGGCCTGTGCTATACTCCTTTTGATATGTATTGGAGCAAAATGGATGTTTGTGATAGGTACGGCTGGTCACGTTGATCATGGTAAATCGGTGCTGGTCAAGGCGCTTACCGGCATAGATCCCGATAGGTTCGCAGAAGAGAAAGAACGAGGATTAACTATAGACCTTGGTTTTGCTTGGCTTACGTTGCCTGGCGGCAGAGAGATTAGTATAGTTGATGTACCTGGCCACGAGCGATTCGTTAAGAACATGCTCGCTGGCGTAGGTGGTATTGATTTGGCACTGCTTATCGTTGCAGCCGATGAAGGGGTTATGCCGCAAACAAAAGAGCACCTAGCTATTTTGAATCTGCTTGAGGTAAAAAGTGGGATTTTAGTCATCACCAAAAAAGATCTAGTCGATAATGATTGGCTGAATTTAGTCAAATCCGATGTTACCGAAGCGGTCAAGGAAACCAGTTTGGCCAAAGCTCCTGTGGTGGCTGTTTCTGCAGTAACCGGCGATGGATTACCCGAACTACTTACCGTTATGGATAAACTTCTTGAAAGTATTAACCCCAAGCAAGATATAGGAAGGCCCCGTCTTCCCATCGATCGTGTTTTTACCATGCCTGGTTTTGGTACTGTGGTAACCGGAACGCTTATTAACGGCGCGCTTTCTGTTGGGCAGGAGATCGAGGTAGTACCGAAAGAGCTAAAGTCGCGCATTCGTGGGATGCAGATGCATAAATGTAAGGTAAAGACGGTTAATCCGGGAAATCGAGTTGCGGTAAACCTTGTCGGTCTGTCGACGTCTGATTTGAGTAGGGGGGATGTCATTACCATACCCGGGTGGCTAAGACCAACGTCTCGCTGTGATGTAAAACTGCGCACAATTACTGATATTCCGCGGCCGGTTCGCCATAATACCAAGATAACTTTCTATACCGCCTCAAACGAGACCCCAGCGAAGATACGATTTCTCGATCACGATGATGTTGGCGCCGATGAGGAAGTTTGGGCTCAAATACAATTGGAAAACCCTGTCGCTTTGGTAAAGGGAGATTTCTTTATAATACGTGCATCCTGGGGAACTCTTGGCGGAGGCAGGATAGTCGATGCTTATGCTAGAAGGCATCGACGTTTTCACGAACCCGTACTTAACAGTCTTGCCGCGCTGGATAAGGGTGGTGTCCAGGAAGCTCTGCTCAAGTTACTTGATAGAGGGGGCGCATGGGATATCGATAAAGTACTGGCTCGCTCCGGAGTGCTGCCGGAACAGGCTGTGGAGTCTATAGCGGCTATGTCGGCGGGTAAAAAGATTATTGTCTTAGGTAAAACGGTTCTCTTTTCTTCGCTGGGGTGGTGTCAACTCAAGAGCAAAGTGGAAGAAACAGTGGGGCAGTATCATAAACAGTACCCACTGCGTTCAGGCGTACCAAAAGAGGATCTTAAAAGCAGGCTTAAACTTTCAAACAGGGCGTTTAATAATGTTGTACCTCAGCTTGTAGAGGAGAATATTGTTGTCGATGATGGTGTGGTTCTGCGCCTGCCTGGTTATGAAATACAGTTAACGGATACGCAGAAAAAATTGGTTGATTCGTTTCTACAATCGCTTGTTGTTAATCTCTATGCTCCTGTGCCAGGCAATACACTAGATACTGAACTGCTTAACCTGTTAGTTGAACAAAACCGTGTGGTGAAGGTGGCGGAAAACGTCATTTTCAGCCCTGTAGCATATGAACAGATGTTAAGTAAAATCACAGACCATATAAGGGCCAATGGCAAGATCACAGTGGCTGAAGTGCGTGATCTCCTGAGGACATCACGCAAGTATGCGTTGGCATTGATGGAGTACATGGATGAACAGAAAATCACGCGGCGAGTTGGAGATGAACGTGTACTCAGGGCGGGTTCATGAGCCTTGATTTTGATCAGGTTGCAGTCCAAGTTGAGCATATGATGTCACGCATAAATGCGGGGCAAATAGAGCGTGAACAACGTTTGCGCTATGCACAAGTATAATGTTACACTACTAGTAGAGGATCAGCGCCCCAGCGGGATAGACGAAGAGGTGATGAATCAGTTTGGTACCAAGGCGACCTATCTGCTGAACAACGAGCGCGATGTGGATAACGTGCTGATGGGCGTATCATGAAAGTGCGAACTGAGGATGGTAATATCCAAGCTGGAAAATAAGCAGCAAACATTGATTTTTGGACATGCGCTGCCGCTACCAGTGGTTATCAAAACGAGGGAGTATGGCTCGGTGGAGTCGTATCGAGAATTCGGTTTTGAGGACGCAGCAGTACTAAAACGCAGGACAGAACAGGATAAAGAAGAATTGTGGTAACACTATAATTCTTCTTTTAGGAGGGCGTTAATTGAAAGAAGTAGTAGTTATAAGTGGGGCCAGAACAGCTATAGGCAACTTTGGCGGGTCGCTCAAGGATGTGCCAGTTGTTGAGCTGGGTGCATTGGTTATCAAAGAGGCAATCAAGAAAGTAGGCCTTAAGCCTGTTGTGTCTGATGAAATGGCGGGATATGCGCCTGAGTCACTAAAAAATAAAGGACTTATTGAGCTTGAAAAGCAATATCAGGACTGGGACGACTCTGCAAAAAGTGTCCAGATAGACGAAGTGATTATGGGCAACGTGCTTCAGGCGGGCCAGGGTCAGAACACGGGGCGTCAGGCGATGATCCATGCTGGTGTGCCCAAGGAGTCCAGTGGTTTTACCGTTAACAAGATATGTGCATCCGGGCTGAAGGCTGTGACTGTGGGTGCGCAGTCTATTGCTGCTGGAGAGGCTGATGTTGTCGTCGCCGGTGGTATGGAGTCAATGAGCATGGCACCATATGCGCTGCCCAAGGCTCGCTGGGGATACAGGATGGACCTTGACGCCAAGGGCGAGATGCGTGACTTGATGGTCTACGACGGACTGTGGGAGATATTTTATGGCTATCACATGGGCCTTACTGCTGAGAAAATCGCCAATACATATAATATTTCGCGTCAGGAGCAGGACGAGCTTGGGTTGCTTAGCCATCAGCGTGCCCGTAAGGCTATAGCAGACGGTATTCTAAAGGACGAGATTATTCCCGTTGTGATGCCACAGCGCAAGGGCGATCCTAAAATCTTTGATATAGACGAGCGCCCCATGGATACCAGTATGGAGAAGATGTCGTCTCTGCGTCCGGCGTTTGATAAGAATGGCACGATTACTGCAGGCAATGCTTCTGGTATAAACGATGCAGCAGCAGCAGTGCTTCTCATGTCGGCTCAAAAGGCGTCAGGATTAGGCCTAAAACCTATGGCTAAGATAGTGTCTTACGCGTCAGGCGGGGTTGACCCTGCTTATATGGGCTTAGGTCCTATTCCGGCAACAAAAAAGGCTCTTACAAAGGCTGGCCTTACCGTAAAGGATATGGATACCATTGAGCTTAATGAAGCATTTGCTTCGCAGGCGATAGGCTGTATAAGAGAGCTTGATATGAGCATGGACGTTACAAATCCGCTGGGTAGTGGTATTTCACTAGGGCACCCAATTGGTTGCACTGGGGCACGATTGGTTGTGACTATAACCCACGATATGCAGAGACGAAACCTAAAATACGGGCTGATCACGCTTTGCATTGGCGGTGGTCAGGGTATGGCTATGGTGCTGGAAAAAGTATAAACGCAAGGATAATTGAGCGCGTTGACCTATTTGGGTACTCAGCGTGGTAGAATATGCAATATGCAGCACTGGTCCATTATTGAGGAGATAGACACTTCACTTAACGCGCCTGAGGCCTTTGAGCATTTCAAAGACAGGCCGTATAGTTTTTTTCTCGATAGTGGCATGGATAAGCAAAAACTGGGTCGTTACTCATTTATGGGCGGCGATCCTTTTCTTGTCTTCAGAAGCCGTGGCCGTGATGTAGAACTAATCAGGGAAGGGCATGTCGAATGTCTAGATGGTAACCCATTCGACATTTTGGATGGGCTACTGGCAAAGTACAAAATCGAAAATGAATCGATGCCGATGCCGTTTGCTGGGGGAGCGGTGGGCTATCTTTCCTACGACTTGTGCCATTTCATAGAGCGTTTGCCGGCTATGGCTGTTGACGATCTCGATTTGCCGGAGTGCTACTTTGGATTCTACGATGCCGCAGTTGCCTACGACCATCTGGAAAATAAAGTTTTCTTAATATCAACAGGCTTTCCAGAAGAGGGAGAAGCACGAGAGGCCAAAAAAGCGGCTCGCTTTGTCGAATTAAAGCAAAGGTTGCGTGGTGCTATCCCGCCAAACGGAAAGACTAGTAGGGAAATAAACGTTGGCATTGGGGTCAACTTCACCCACCAACAGTATTTAAACGCGGTGCAGACGTGTCGGGAATACATCATGGCGGGTGATATCTTTGAGGTGAACCTGTCTCAGCGCTTCAATGCTGATTTACCGTTCAGGCCGTATGAATTGTATCGCCGTTTGCGCGCACTCAATCCGGCACCTTTTGCCTGCTATCTTGGGTTTGAGGGAGTCGACATCGTCAGTGCCTCGCCAGAGCGGTTCATAAAACTAACAGGTGATATGGTGGAAACGCGCCCGATAAAGGGCACTCGACCCAGAGGGATGACCTTTGTTGAGGACGAAGCTATTGCCAGAGAGCTTACTAGCAGTTACAAGGATCGCGCTGAAAATGTGATGATCGTTGATTTGGAGCGCAACGATCTGGGGCGTGTGTGCTGCTATGGCTCGGTAAATGTCAGTGAGCTTTTAGTCTTAGAAAAATACGCCACCGTATTCCAGTTGGTATCAACAATTGAAGGCCAGCTTCGAGAGGATAAGAACTGCATAGACCTGCTTAAAGCGACGTTTCCTGGGGGCTCGATAACCGGTGCTCCCAAGGTGCGCTCTATGGAGATAATTGATGAGCTGGAGCCGACCAAGCGCAGCGTGTATACCGGTAATATTGGATACATAGGATTCAATGGCGATCTCGATCTAAACATCGCCATACGCACTTTTATTGTCAAGGATGGACGAGTGTATTTTCAGGTTGGCGGTGCCGTCACCTATGATTCTGATCCACAAGCCGAGTACATCGAAACGCTTGATAAGGCAAAGGCGCTTCTTATGGCGTTGGACATTGTTCCCGATATGGCTAAGGAAGCGGGGCAGGCCACTTGATCTTAATTATCGATAACTATGATTCTTTTGTTTACAATCTGGCACAGTATGTTGGTGAGTTAGCCTATGATCCTGTTGTATACCGCAACGATGAAATCGATATCGCGCGCATAGAGGGGTTATCGCCCTCGCATATAATAATCTCTCCGGGGCCGGGCACGCCTTTGGATGCAGGTATCGCTAATGAAGTGGTTGCCAAGTTTGCAGGCATAATTCCCATCCTCGGCGTTTGCTTAGGGCATCAGTGCGTTGGACATGTTTTTGGCGGACAGATAGTGCGGGCCGATTTACCCATGCACGGCAAGGCTTCTATTGTTTATCACGATGGTAAAACCATCTATGAGGGGCTGGATAATCCTTTTGAAGCGGGGCGTTATCATTCGTTGATAGTAGAATCCAAGTCGAGACCGGACGTCTTGGAAATGTCGGCGTGGACCAATACCGGCGAGATAATGGGCCTACGCCATAAGCGATATGTTGTAGAAGGAACACAAATCCACCCCGAGTCGATATTGACCGACGTGGGGCATGATATACTAAGAAAGTTTTTAAAGATGACAGAAGCGGTATGGAGCAAATAGTTTATTTAAACGGCTCACTCATCCCTCGGTCTAGAGCCAAGATTTCTCCCTTTGACTTCGGCTTTCTTTACGGTTACGCCCTTTTTGAGTCCATGCGCGCTTACTCAGGCAGAGTGTTCCGGCTAAATAGGCATCTCGAGAGGCTCGCACGTTCTGCAGAAATTCTGGGGATCAATCTGCCTGAGGTTGATCTCCAAAAAGCGATATACGATACGCTCGAAGCCAACGGTTTAATCAACGCGCGCATTCGTCTTACAGTGTCTCTTGGCCAAGGAGAAGCCACCCCCGATCTGTCGACGTGCGAAAATCCAACGGTATTTATCACCGCCAATACGTATACTCAACTGCCAGAAGCTGCTTATAAAAAAGGCTTCCGATCTGTTGTATTACAGATCAGGCGTAACAGTGCATCGCCACTCTCGCAAGTTAAATCGGCCAACTACCTCGATATGATGCTGGCCAGGACTCAGGCCAATAACGCCGGTGCCGATGAAGCGTTGTTGCTTAACGAGCAGGGATATGTCGCCGAGAGCAGCACCAGCAACGTTTTTATAGTATCAAAAGGCAGGATTATCACTCCTTCGATAGATAGTGGCATATTGCCGGGTATTACAAGAGACGTAATATTGGAGCTAGCGTCGTCTCTTAGGGTCGAAGCTGAGCAAAGATCGGTTGAACTCAATGAGTTATATGCTTGCCAAGAGGCTTTTTTGACCAACTCCGTAATCGAGATAATGCCGCTGGTTGAGGCTGATGGCAGGCGCATTGGTTCGGGCACTGTTGGCGCTATAACAGGCAAATTGATGTATAAATATAAGACTCTTATTAAAGAGGAGCTTGGTTTGTAGCGTTTTTTGATTTAGGCATGCGTAAATGAGTAGAAAACTGTGGTCTGTTTTTTTTATCGTCATCCTTGCCGATATGATGGGTATCGGCTTTATGAATCCGGTATTGCCCATATTTACAGATATCATGGCCGTGGAAACGGGCGTTATAGAGGTCGGTTTATGGCTTGGTTTAATCTATTCTTCGCTATCATTCAGCCGGCTCTTTTCTCTGCCCATATTCGGGCGTCTATCTGATAAGTACGGGCCAAAGCGTTTTGTGTGTATAGGGCTTTTCTTTTATACAATTTTAGCACTTGCCTTTATACTGGCAACCAATTTATATCATATCGCGCTGATAAGATTTGCCAGAGGCATAACCTCAGCCATGGTCGTGCCCATTGCTCGTGCCTACGTGGGAGACCTCGCTCCCAAGGGTCAGGAGGGGCGCTATATGGGCTATTTCAACATATCGTTTTTCTTAGGGATGGGCTTCGGCCCCCTTATTGGCGGATTGATAGTTGATGTTTACACCTTTGATTTACTTTTCAGTACTATGAGTGGTATCTGGTGTTTTGCGTTTCTGGTGGCGCTGCTTTTTATCCCACCAAGAGGAGGTATAGCTCAGTCACATAACTGGGCATCACTATCGCTGGCCAAGGCTGCAAAAATACTTAATAACAGGTTGATGCTTGGAATTTTTATATCCAGAATAATCTCTGGCATGGCAACCAGTGCGACAATGGTCTTCTTGCCCCTTTTTATTAAAGGCAGTGAATATCCTATAGGTGGAACTTTATTTCAGATAGGGGCGTTGTCGGCTGTCGGACATACATTTGCGGCCATACTACTATTTAAAACGGGTAAATTGGGGGACAAATACTCCAAGATAAAGATCATTGTTTTTGGAGGGCTTGCGACTAATGTTTTCTTTTTTGCGTTACCGTTTGCCTTGAATCTTACCCATCTGTTGGTAATAAGGGTACTTATGGCTATCGGTCCCGCACTTACCATCCCCACCGCTGCTGCGTTGGCCACAGAGGCTGGCAGGGAATATGGCATGGGGATATCTCACAGTCTACTCAATATGTCCATGAGCATTGGGCACGTCATTTCACCCATAATGCTGGGTCTGATTTTCGATAGATACGGTATGAATTGGGTTTTCAATACTGCTGGGATAGTAGGGCTTGCTGGAGTTTTTTGTTTTGTCTTAATAGTCAGGCCGTACAAAGGCGGCAGCTTTAGGCCTACTGATCGTCTCGACCGGCCGTAACCGGCTTGTCCCTACCAAAGAAACTCTTTACTCTCCTGTATATCCTGCCGAAGGCGCCTTCCTCCCACGAAACCAGTACTTGGCTGGCTATGAAGATAGAGCTGTAGGTACCACTTACCACGCCGATCATTAGCGCCAATACGAAAATGTTGATTGTGGACCCACCAAAGAGATACAGCGCCAGCAATACCAGCAGCGTGGTGACGCTAGTGGCCAGAGATCTACCCAGCGATTCATTGATGCTAATATTTACCGTGGTGGCAAAGCTCTGACTTACCCCTTTAAGCAGGTTTTCGCGAATACGATCGAACACAACTATAGTATCATTCACGCTGTAACCGAGAACGGTTAGTGCTGCGATGATAAACATGGAGCTTACTTCCACGTTTGCCGTCCAGCCGAGGATAGAGAATATGCCGATCATCACTAGCATATCGTGGAACAGAGCGATAATGGCACATACGCCGTAGTGGAATGGCTTGGGCAGCCTGCGAAACGCCCATGTAATATATAGCAGTATACCCACCACTGCAGCAATCACTGCGTACCCAGCGTTTTGTACCGTCTGTGAGGCGATTACCGGTGATACGGAATAGAAGTCTTTAACTTCTAGAGCGCCAAAGGCAGTCTCTAAATCGTCTACCATTAGGTCTTTCTCCGATTTTCCCCCTTCCTGTGACGGCGCCAACTCCCTAGTTCGTATATATACTTGCTCCTCTATAACTTCCGTTGACGGATCATCGCCTAAATGCTGAATAACGGCATCACCATAGCCCATATCCGTCAGCTTGTTGCGCAGTTCGGCTTGGTCTATCTCATTCTCAAAACTGACAGTCATAGTCGATCCGCTGACGAAATCTATACTGGGCTTAAGTCCTGTTACAGAAAGCGAGATTATTCCGGCTAAGAGGATGACTCCCGAAACCATAAAATACCATTTCCTGTTTTTTACAAAATTAAACATCTGAATGACGCCCTCGTGAACCGGAGTAAAATAGCGATATTTTTTTTGCAATACGGGTGCCCACAAAAGCTCTAAGGAAGGTTTTGGTGATAACGATTGCGGTAAACATACTCATTAGTACGCCGATGAGCAGGGTTACGGCAAAACCCATTACCACGGTTGCGCCCAGCGCACGCCCGAAGAAGAACAGGACTATACAGGTTATGATGGTTGAAATGTTACTGTCGCGGATAGACGACCAGGCACGGTCGAAGCCGGATTCAATGGCGGCGCCGACCGTTCTGCCAAAACGGATTTCTTCTCTCATGCGTTCGAATATAAGCACATTAGCGTCAACGGCCATGCCGATTGACAGTACGAATGCAGCTATGCCTGCCAGTGTTAGAGTTACCGGCACCAGCTTGAAAATAGAAAGCACTATAAGTGCATAAATTACTAGTGCTAGGCTTGCCAGAAGCCCCGGCAGCCGATAGTAAGCAATCATGAATACGAGCACTAGCATTAACCCGATGCCTCCAGCCCAGAGACTCTTCTTTAGGGAATCGGCACCTAAAGTTGCGCTTACATCCTGTTGTGATTTTATTGTCAGTGTCAGTGGCAGCGCACCCTGGTTAAGCTGAATAGCTAAAAGTCTGGCCTCATTTATATTAAGCCCTGTTATGTGCCCACCTGTTGTGAGTTCCGCTTGCACTTGTGGCGCCGAGATGATCTCGTCATCCATAAAGATACCCAACCGCTTATTTAGCGGTTTTAATGCTCCCGTTATTTGCCTGAATAACTCGATACCATCATCCTTAAGATTGAAGGCAACTACAATGTCTGTAGACCCTTGCTGTGGGAAGAAAGGTGCGGCGTCTGGTTTGAAGTGCGCACCTGTTAGTTGTATGGGGGGATCTTCACCAATAGTTCCGGTGGCCGGTATCCATTTTTGCACAGTCTGACCAGCATCCCAATCAAATTCAAGGGCTGTTTTGAGGGCAATAGTGTTATCATTGGTATCAATGGCCTCGATAACGCTATCGTCGGCAATTAGTACATCGTTGCCTTGTAACGTAAATACTCTTGTCTCTAGCCCCACACTGTCCCCCACAGTGAAGGTGGATACGTTATCAACCGCCAGTATTGTATCACCTAGTGATACATCTGTTGTAAGAGCGGCTTTGCCATCTTCCTCCGTCTCGGCCATCTTGCGGAAGTCCAGCTTTGCGGTTGCTCCTATCAGCTTTAAAGCTTCTTCGATATCTTTGACGCCTGGAAGTTGCACTGAGATGCGGTTATTGCCCTGGATTTGGATAATGGGTTCGCTTACGCCATAAGCATTAACGCGTTTCTCTATGATATCTTTGACCAGTGCAACAGTGCCTTCCGGGTCTGCCACATCGGTAGTATCAGCTTGGTAGACGAGGTGTGTGCCGCCTTGGAGGTCAAGCCCCAGACGCCAGTCCCTACGCTCGAAACTACCGATACGGAAAGCGGTAGCAACCACCCATACGCTTAGCCCAACGAGGATACATATTAAGGTTAATTTTATAAGCTTATCTCTGCGCATAAAAACATCCCGTCTTTTTAAAAAAACGGGCAATCGCTACAAATAATACTATATTGCGGCCTAATTGAAAAGACGTTTGGCTAAATTGATTGCGTCTTCTGTATCGGCGATTTCTCCAGCTGCCTGAGCCTCGCGTATTGCTTCCAGTATGGCTCCCATCTTCGGTCCAGGCTTAACCCCCAGTTTTATGAGGTCGTTCCCATCTATTAGTTTTGGCGGTTTTACAACACTGCTTTCTTTGTAGTGCTTTTGTATAACGTATTTTATCAGCTGTATGTGATGTGCCCAATGATCCGAATCCAACAGGTGGCCTTTGGCGGCATGATGGTCGGCAAGACTGAGTAGCAATATGTCGAACGCATTATCCTCAGTGTCACGGAAGTAGCGGTAAATGGCACGGTGTGTTGGCATTTCCCAGTCGCTGCTTAGCTGGGTGGGTCGCAGGTGTTGTTCTATTATGCTCTCTACTATTTTTATCTCTTTTGCGCTAAACCGGAGTCTGGTCATTATACGTTTTGCCATCTGTGCCCCTGCGTTGCTGTGGCCCAGAAACCGCATACGCCCGTTTTCTTGGAAGCTTTTGGTAACGGGCTTACCTATGTCGTGAAGCAGGGCAGCGATTTTAAGTATGGTCATACGCAGGTGCCCACTGCTTAACTCCTCGCTGAAATGAAGGGCCAACTCGTTTGTCCATGGTATCTCGGCCAGCCCATTCCGCCCTGCTTCTAGATCCGCAAACAGCTGATCGACAGTAGCTACCGTCTCTATGGAATGGTCGAAAACATCCCACTTGTGCTCTTTGGGCTGCTCAATACCCTTGCAATCGGCCAGTTCGGGGAGTAACGGAGAGAGAAGCCCCATACCATCCATGAGCCGTAGTGCCGAGTATGCCTGCTTAGTGGCGATGATGGCACACAACTCGTTACATGCACGCTCTCCCGCCACCTCGGCCACGAGATGAGCATCGCGCTCTATCAGTTTTCTGGTCTTTCTATCGATATCAAAGCCAAGCTCAGTAACATGGCGTATCGCCCGCAAGAGGCGTAGTGGGTCTTGTCTGAAAACATCATCGCTTATTGCTCTTGTTGTCTTGAGCCTAATGTCATTTTCGCCGTTATTGGGGTCGATAATCGCAGGATTATTCTCTATTCCGCTAAAGCTAACCGCCATGGCATTGATAGTAAAGTCGCGTTTGGCCAAATCTTCGGCAATGGTACCTTGTATTGTGGAAAAATCCAAGTGTAGTTCCGAAAGGATTACCCTGGCTACCCCGTCAGTATGGTTAAGCAGCACGAATTTACCATCAAGGTGCTGGGCTGCTTCTTGTGCTAAAGTGATTGCGTTGCCCGATACAGCGATATCGATATCTTGCGTACTTCTGCCGAGAAGAGAGTCCCGTATGTATCCGCCAACTAAATATGCCTCGACATTTCTTTTAGGCAGAAACGCGGCAAGCTGGCGTATTACTGTGGAGACGCGCTCATTTATAGGCAAGATTATATTTGGCATTATGTCAGATTTCCCGCTGTTCGGGGTCCGATATCATTTCAATTTTATAGGGGCTGTTTTTGTCTATGAGTCGATCCGTGTATAGTATACCGTTCAAGTGGTCTATTTCATGCTCAAGCGCTTGTGCCAGCAGTCCGTCGGCCTTTATTCTTATTTTTTCGCCACATAAATCAAGCGCTTTTACTTTGACTAGTTCCGAGCGCATAGTCTCCCCCCTGTAGCCGGGATAGCTGAGGCATCCTTCTGTAACCTGCCGCTCTCCTGCTTGTTCTACTATTTCCGGATTTACCAAGATTATCGGCTCCTGATCGGTAAGCTCAATTACTGTTAGTCTTAAGGGCACACCTACCTGTGGCGCAGCAAGGCCCACGCCGTAAGCTTGGCGCATAGTCTCCAACATATCGTCGGCTAATGCTTTAAGCTCCTTGTCAAAGTTGCGTACGCGTTTTGACTTTTGCTCAAGCATCGGTTCTCCGAACTCTAATATCTCGCGGATTGCCATAACTTCCTTTTGAGATCCAGTCTGATTCGATTATATTCCAGTATAAATGCCAATGCAAATAAACGGATATGACTTCCCCCTCTTGTTGAGTGAAATGGGGATTTTAAAGAAGGCTTACGGGGTCTATGTCGATTGACCAGCCGTTGGGGATGGTAACCATATTTAGCGGTTCCAGCGGGTTTTGGCTACGTATCACGATCTGCCACCTGTATCTGCCGCGCAGCCTTTTTATGAATGATGGCGATGGGCCAATCAAGCTCGTATTGGTAAAACCCCACACGTTTATCTCACGTTTGAGTAGCTTGAACAAACGCTCAGCCTCTTGCTGGCAGCGCTCAGCGTTAGTGTGTGTGTAAAGCAGCAACACCAGTTTACTGAATGGCGGATTGTTTAGCTGATGTCTGTAAGAGATCTCCTTACTGTAGAAATCGTTGTAGTCCTGTTTTGACGCTGCGGCGATTGCGTAATGTTCTGGATTGTAGGTTTGGATTACAACCTTGCCTCGCTGAATATCGCGGCCGGCCCTGCCAGCAACTTGGGTAAGTATCTGGAAGGTGCGCTCGCCTGCCCTAAAATCGGGCAGGTGCAGCGCAACATCAGCGCTGATAACCCCAACCAGCGTTACCAGAGGCATATCCAACCCTTTGGCGAGCATCTGCGTGCCGATAAGTATATCAGCCTCGTGCGCTAGAAACTTTTTCATTATCTCTTCGTGCGAGTGTTTTCCTTTTATTGCATCCCGATCCCATCTCATTATCCGGGCGCTTTTAAACCATTTGGCTACTTCTTCAGCTACCTTTTGGGTGCCCACGCCGAGGAATTTAATTCTCCTGCTGCCGCAGTTGGGGCATAGATCAGGTATTTTGGTATGATAGTTGCACTGGTGACAGATAAGCCCTTGCTCTGCCGAATGATAGGTCATGGCCACTTGGCACCTGCGGCAGAGGATCACATGGCCACAGTCCCGACACTGAACGAACGATGCTGTGCCACGCCGGTTGAGGAATAAAATCGTCTGTTCGTTGGCCGCCAGCGTTTCCGATATGGCTTCAGAAAGCGATTTACTGAAGATGCTCCTGTTGCCTTTTTTTAGCTCATCACGCATGTCAACCAACTCAACCTTGGGCAGTTCCTTTTTGGTTTCTTTGGCTATCCGTTCCGGCAGTTCAAGCAGATGATATACGCCGCTTTTGGCGTTGTAGTAGCTGGATGCATCTGGCGTGGCACTGCCCAGAATTACCGTTGCGCCGGTAAGCTCGCTTAGTTTTATAGCAATATCTCTTGAGTGGTAGCGCGGCGATTGCTCTTGCTGCTTGTAAGTCCACTCATGTTCTTCATCTATAACTATGAGTCCCAGATCGGGCTGTGGCGCAAAAACGGCTCCTCGCGATCCGATTACCACATCAAACAGACCCTCTTTTATGCGATGCCACTCATCGTATCGTTCTCCGGCGGACAGCATACTATGCAGCACGGCCACTCTGTCGGGGAAGCGGGAAGCGAAGCGGGTAATGGTCTGTGGAGTAAGCGATATCTCCGGCACTAGCACTATGCCACGCTTGCCGTTGGCAACGACTTTCTCCAGTGCCCGAAGGTAAATCTCTGTTTTGCCGCTGCCGGTGACGCCGTGCAGTAGAAATACGGTTCCATTCTTTTTGCCTGTGCTGTCAATGCTCGCTTTGATCTGTTTCCAGATGGTTTCCTGCGCTGGCGTGAATATGGGCGGCATCGCGGTCTGAAAACTGTAATGAGCAAGCGGAGCCCGATATACCCTGATTTTTTCAATAGAGATTATGTTTTTGTCGATAAGCGCTTTAATTGTTGATTGTGAGAAGTTACGCCGTGCGGCGGTTGCGGGGACGGGTTTGCTTGTTCTGGCAAGATAGCTTAGTAAGGACCTTTGTTTAATGGCATTGGATCTGAGGTTAGCGAGTTGCCTTTCGATTTCTTTTGTTGGAATATATAGATTGATGTACTCTTGAAACTTGGGGCCCACTTTTGGTTTTGCTACTTCGTATTCTCTGTGTATCAGCTTCTTATTCAAAAGGAAACGCATATCGTTTTCTATCCTGCGTTTATCGAAAGTTTTATAAAGTTCTTTCGATACGATTTGGCCTTTTTCGCCAATATGCTGGATGATAGATCTTTGTTGATCGGTCAGTGATGCAGAGTCAACATCGTTTGCATCGTCAAAATTGAAATAGGTTAGCAGCTTCCTCTCAAAGCCAATGGGAAGCATTAACGATGCAGTATAGAAATATGGAGCCAGATAATAATCGCCGATCCATCGTGCCAGCTCGATTTGATGTGGCGCAAGTAAGGGATAGGGGCTAATAAGCTTGTCTATCGGTTTGGTGTCTTCAAACAGGGGGTTTTTTGTTACGCTAAAGACTATCCCTTGAACCAGCCTGGGCCCGAAAGGCACCCAGACTGCGTGCCCGGGTTGAAGCTCAAGTCCTTGCGGTATGGTATAGCTAAAGGTTCTGGGCTGGGCTACCGGAGAGTTTACAGAAACCTCGGCATACATCCTTTATCCTTAGTATCTTTTCTCCTTGATACGGGGGAGCTTCCATTTGAAGTTGCGTAGATATGAGAGGTTGGCGCGACGTACTTTGCCGTGTCGTTTTATCTCAACCTTTTCCACTCTAGGTGAGTCGAAAAGGAAGGTGCGCTCTACACCCACTCCGTGAGCAACACGCCTGACAGTGAAATTGCCGCCACTGTTGCTATTACGGATACGCATTACCACGCCTTCAAAGGCCTGAATGCGCTCTCTTGTTCCCTCGACCACCTTGGCACTTACTCTAACGGTGTCACCAGTGCCAAAAGGCGGGATCTTTGGATTGCCTTCTGGCGTTTCAATTTTCTCTGTTTCTGCGGTATCCGCCACAGACTCTACACTCTCTGCGGCTTCTTCTATTGCTTCTTCGGCGCTGGCTTTTACTGCATTATCCGCGGCAGATTCAATTGCTTCCACAGCTTCCTCTGCCGCCTCAGCAGCAACCTCTGCTGTGCCTTCAGCGCTGGTATCTGTAAGCTCGGTGTTTTCAGTGCTCTCTTTAGGTTCAACCGCCTCATTGGTATCCATCTTTTATATCCTTTATCTCACGCTCTATAATTTGCCTCTCACTTTCAGAGAGGTCTGCATTTTTTAGTAAATCGGGCCTGCGTTTTGCCGTTTTTTTAATCGATTGCTGCCTGCGCCATTTGGCGATCTCGGCGTGGTTACCTGAAAGCAATACCGGCGGCACCATCCAACCCTGATAGTCTGCAGGTCTGGTGTACTGCGGATACTCCAGCAGACCGTTCATCATTGAGTCCTGTTCTATTTCAGCCCCTAAAGCTCCAGGCAACCTCCTTATTATAGCATCAATCACTACCATGGCTGCAAGCTCCCCGCCACTGATCACGTAATCCCCGATGGAAATTTCATCGGTGACCATGTGTTCTCTGACCCGCTCGTCAACGCCCTCATAGCGTCCACATACCAAGATAAGGCGAGACTCTCGGGCCAACTCGTCGGCTATATGCTGACTGAATTTTCTACCCTGAGGCGTTAGCAGCACCGTTGGCGTGCCGTTTTCAATGTTAAGCTTTTTAAAACAGTCGAAAAGCGGCTCAGTCATCATCACCATCCCCTCGCCGCCGCCGTAAGGGTAGTCATCCACCACTTTATGCTTGCCTATTCCACAAGTTCTTATATTATGTAGTTCGATTTGAACTATTTCGTTATCGATAGCGCGCTTTATGATGCTGTGCCCAAAAGGGCCTTCAAACATTTCTGGGAAAAGGGTTAGGATATCGATGTGCATTGCATGCCTTATGGTTCTTCGATTGCGCAGTCTTCTACCTCACCGCGCAACGTTTTTATGGCGTGGGGTAGCGCTGGTAATATGGTATTCAGGCCTTCAGTTACCGCTTTTGGGCTTCCTGGCAGGTTGATTATCAAGGTTCTTTTGCGAATTCCAGCCAGCGCCCGGCTTAGCATTGCCGTGGGTACCTTGGCCATTCCGAAAGCTCTCATGGATTCTCCGAATCCCGGCACCTCTTTATCTATCACCGATAGTGTTGCCTCTGGCGTTACATCCCGCGGGGCAAGACCGGTGCCTCCGGTGGTAACGATAAGATCGACTGATCCTGCGTTTGCCCATGACGAGAGTTTTTGGGCAATAAGATCCTTTTCATCGGGCACGATAGCTTGCTCTGCCACGTTTACGTTTAAAGGGCTCAGGGCCTGCATTATGGCCTGACTACTGAGGTCCTCTCTTTCACCGCGCGAACCTTTGTCGCTCACTGTCAGTATACCTACATTAAACATCGACTTGCTCTAATAAAAAATAACATACGGCAATACCAAAGTAAAGTGAGTTCAAGTTAGGCGGATTATTATAGGGGACTTGACAAATAATAATAGCGTGTTATTATGTGGGATATAGTGGATAATTATGGTGGACAGTGGGTAAGTATACATTGAGAGTGTAACTGGTGTTTTACGGCGAATATGAATACACTATAGATCAAAAAGCCAGGGTGACTATCCCTCCTAAGTTCAGAGAGGCTTTCAAGGGAGGCATAGTTCTTTTGCGTGGTTATGATAAATGTATAACTGCCTGCACTGTTGCGGAGTGGGATAAAAGGGCTGAGCATCTCTCCCGTCTGTCGCCGACCCAGTCCAAAACAAGGCGACTTAATCGCGCCACCTTCTCCAGCGCCTTCAGCCTCGATTTGGATGGACAGGGCAGGGTTGTGCTTCCGGCTCCCTTGAGACAGTATGCTGGCATTGCCTTCGTGGCCTTCCCAAGTAATAGGGCAGAAAGCTTCTTAAATGAGGTGGCGGTTGTTGGAGTTAGAGATTGTTTGGAAATTTGGAGTAAAAAAGATTGGTTAGTCGAGCAACAATTGATGAGCGAGCAGGTATGGCAGATCGCAGAGAGTATCGAAGATCGAGCATAACGGCTCATGTTCCCGTTTTGCTTAAAGAGAGCATCGAGGCGCTAAGGATTACGCGCTTTGGAAACTATATAGATTGTACAGTTGGAGGAGGAGGGCACGCTGAAGCTATACTTGAGGCTGGTGGGCAGATGGTTGGACTTGATGCCGACCCACAAGCGATAAAAGTAGCTCAAGCGAGGCTCGAAGGATATAGAGGTGCAAAGTTGGTCAACGAGAACTTCAGCCATTTAGCCGATGTTTGTCGAGAATTGAACCTGAAGACAGTAGAAGGGATTCTTTTTGATCTTGGCATGTCTTCACTGCAGCTTGAATCCAGCGGCAGGGGATTCAGCTTTATGAGAGATGAACCGCTTGATATGCGCTTTAGTCCAAATCAACCCATAACCGCTGTCGAAATAGTTAACAGTTATTCGGTAGATGACCTGACAGACATTTTCCGCAAATATGGCGAAGGGTCAAGAAGTAGAAGCATCGCTGCACATATTGTGCGTAATCGCCCCATAAAAACCAGCGGGCAATTAGCTAATGTCGTGGAACGAGCGGTTGGCAGGAGAGGCAAGATTCATCCGGCAACTCGCACCTTTCAGGCCTTACGTATAGCGGTAAACGATGAGTTAGAAAACCTGAAATCTGGACTTGATCAAGCAATTAACCTGCTCTCCTATGGGGGCAGAGTGGCAGTTATCAGTTTTCATTCACTGGAAGATGGGCTTGTAAAAGAGATTTTTCGTAAAGAGTCTATTCAGTGTATTTGTCCTGTAGGGACGCCCATATGTATCTGTGATCATGAACCCAGATTAAACCTGGTAAGCCGTAAGGCTATTTCCCCCAAGGCTGAAGAAATCGCACAAAATCCCAGAAGTCGTAGTGCTAGGTTAAGGGTTGCCCAAAAGATCTAGAGATTTCAATATTGTTGAAAATAGGGGGAAAGAAAGAGGGATAAAATGGAACTGAAGTTGGGGCCGGAAACGGAAGAACAAATTGATTTCCTATATTCTACGCTCGAGGAGTCACTCGTTCATCTAAAAAATGTGCGGGAGTATATCTGGGAAGAAATAAAGACCATTAAGGGAATAACTAGCCATGACTCAGCAGATTACAAAAATCTGGTTTTCAGTCTTGGCAATGTTGGCTCTCTCTTAAACGAGCAGTTTGATAAAATCCGCGGCGTAATAAGGTCGGCTATGGCACTGCCAGTTTGCATTATTGACCTTACGGAATCTCGCAAAGAGGAGAAAAAGCCCGCTTTAACTCTTAAGAGTTAAGGTATGAAATTTGTATATTAGGCTTGCTGTATTGATTGCAGGGATCGGAACTTATAAAAACTGATTATAACAGCCCGTCCTCTCGGCAGAGAAGGAAAGGAGGCCGGCATGGGTAAGACCGTTATCCGTACTGCTATAGATGTTGGTACGATCAAGGTGTGCACAACAGTGGCTGATGTTACCGACCGTAGCGCCGTGCGAGTTATGGGCACCGGTGTCGTGCATTCACAGGGTATGCATAAAGGCATGGTGATTAGTATTAAAGAGGTAAAGGACTCTATAAGGGAATCGGTCAAGATTGCCGAGATGAGTAGTGGGCATAAGATTGATTCGGCTTACGTGGGTGTAAGTGGTAATCATATAGGCTCTCTCAATAACCATCGTATGGTATCCATCTCTCGTAATGACCGGTTGGTTTGCCGCGATGACCTCAAGCAGGTGTTGGAATCAGCGCAAAACATAGATGTGTCATCTGATAAGCAATTGCTTCACGTAATTCCGCGAAGTTACAGCTTAGACGGCCAGCCCGGCATGAAGAACCCCGTTGGTATGTATGGTACTAGGCTGGACCTGGAAACACACATTATCACTGCGGCAGTAACCTCAGTAAAGAACCTGGTCAAGTGTGTCCGTGGAGCAAAGGTTGATGTTGAGGGCTTGGTCTTTAGTTCGCTGGCCAGCAGTGAAGCGGTTCTTACAGACCACGAAAAGGAGCTTGGAGTTATACTTGCCGATATAGGTGGCGGTACCACAGACATAGCTATTTATAAAGAGGGCAGCGTTTGTCATACAGCTGTACTTCCAGTCGGTGGATACCAGCTCACCAGAGACATATCAATTAGCCTAGGTCTTCCAACATCTGTAGCTGAGGTGGCTAAGAGAAAGTATGCCAATGTGTCAGAAGATATTTCCAAGGAGCAAAAAGATCCTGTAAGTTTGAGTATAGAGAATGGTTATAACATTATGCATCAGGACCTTTACGAAGTGGTAAAGGCTCGGATGGAGGAGATTATAAAGCTTATCGTAATGGAAATGCCTCGCTCTGAATACACCAATATGGTACCGACCGGTTTGGTGCTCACCGGGGGCACAGCCAATTTACCAGGATTGCCGCAGATGACTCAAGAAATGCTGCAGATACCTGTAAGAGTTGGTGGCCCCAAGGAGATGGAGGGATTGGCGGATTCGCTTTATGCGCCTTCTTACTCAACTAGCGTTGGACTACTCATGTGGGGACTAAGAAATGATGAAGAAGTGGTCAAATTAAATGGTCGTAAATCATTGCTGAGCAGGCTTTTATTTAAGCTGAGAAGACCTGCTCGACCAGAAAAAAAGAAGCCTTACGATAACGATTTGGCAAAAGGAGAGAATCATGACACGAGCAACTCCTGATAGAGCATGTATCAAGGTTGTCGGCGTAGGCGGCGGCGGCGGCAATGCCATCACTAGGATGATCGAAGCCGATATACAGGGTGTGGAGTTTGTAACGCTTAATACCGATGCTCAGGCACTACTTCGCACCGAGGCTCCGACGAAATTGCCGATAGGGATGAAACTAACCAAGGGACTTGGCGTCGGTGGTGATCCCAATATGGGAATGGAAGCAGCTGAGGAGAGCAGGGAAGAGCTAACCGACATGGTTGGCGAGTCGGATATGGTTTTTATCGCCGCTGGTCTGGGTGGTGGTACTGGTACCGGTGCTGCTCCCGTGGTGGCCCAGATTGCCAAGGAGCTTGGCATTCTTACCATCGCCGTTGTTACCAAGCCGTTCGCTTTCGAGGGCAATAGACGCAAACTGTCTGCCGAGCAGGGTATCGCCCGCCTAGTTGATAAAGTCGATACTTTGATTGTCATTCCGAACGAGCGATTGCTAAGTCTCTGCGATGAGGATGTAACGGCGGAGAGCGCTTTTAAGATGGCCGATGATGTGGTGCAGCAAGGAGTTAAGTCTATAGCTGACCTAATCACCACTCCAGGTGAGATCAATCTTGACTTCGCCGATGTCAAAGCTATTATGAGCAACGCAGGCCCAGCATGGATGGCTATTGGTCATGGCACTGGTCCCAATCGTGCGGTGGAAGCGGCACAGGCGGCGCTTGCCAGCCCCATTCTGGATATGGCTGTCGAGGGTGCGCGCGGCGTTCTGTTCAATGTCACTGCGGGAACCGATTTCAAGCTGCATGAAATAAATCAGGCAGCTGCAGTTATAAGTAAGGCTTTGGATCCAGACGCAAACATCATATTCGGTCTGGTTAAGGATGAAGAAATGGGTAGCGATTGTAAGGTAACACTTATCGCAACCGGCTTTGTTGCCAAGGCATCAGAGACCGCACCCCGTGAGGAGCATTTGCGAACCTTCCTAAGGGGACAGGAAGAGGCGGTTCAACTTGATGTGCCAACGATTCTACGTAGACCCAAGCCAATGCAGCCGCGTGAGATGGTATCACCTAGTCCACTTATGAATAATAACAGTTAAAACTTCCCTAAATTTAGGGAATATAGTAAGGCCGTAGAAGAAGTGCTTCTATGGCCTTTTTTGTGCCCAAAAACCCTTGACAAAGTCCTACATATTGTAGTAGCATATCAACACTTTACTATATATTGTTGTTATCGGAGAAAGAAATCCATGGAGTGTCCCCATTGTGGTAATAAGAATTCCAAGGTAACCGACTCCAGAAGTGTCGATAAGGTCGTACGCCGTCGGCGCCAGTGCTTGGAGTGCGACCAGCGCTTTTCTACCTATGAGTCTGTTCAAACAACCAGCCTGCTCATTGTAAAAAAGGGTGATGTAAGAGAAGAGTTTAACCGCCAGAAACTGGCCAGCGGTATAAGCAAGGCCTGTGAAAAACGGCCTATGCCCGCTGGCACCGTCGAAAAGCTTGTTGATGAAATCGAAGGCAGGATTCATCATCTGGGTCGGGGTGAGATTGCAAGCTCGGAGGTGGGAGAAATGGTGATGGAAAGACTCAGAAAACTGGACCATATCGCTTATATCCGTTTTGCCAGTGTATACCGGGAGTTTGCCGATATCGGCAAACTCAAGGAGGAGGTCGACACACTGGTTGAGGGTGGAGAAGATACTATGCATCTTCCGGGTCAGTTACCTTTAATTTCCGAGGAGCAGCACACCGCTGAAGTTAAAAGGGGCAGTTTAAACAGGTTAAGGGAGAATTATGCCTAATAGCCAGAAATTAAGTAGTGGCAAAAAAGGCGGTTTGGAACGCAATAGCACTGCGCAATTGGTATTCAGTGTTGCTGAATCCAGGGGTATTACCGGTCGCAAAGCCACGGAGAAACTGATTGACGAAGTTCTAAAGAGGCTAGAACAAAATATTAACGATAAATACGCACCGTTACCGGGAATGGAGGACCTTGTGTCGAAGCCAACCAGTCATCCAACGGCCAATGAAATTCAAAGTGTCATGGACGTTATATTAGATGAGCGCAAAGGCGAGCTTGTAGAGCAAGAATACGAAGTTGATTTGATAGCTAGCCAAGGGCCAGAGGAATCGGCGCCCGTATCGATAATCAGTGTGGGCTCAACCGCACAAACCGTGATTGAACGGAGATATCTGGGCAAAGATAGGCAGGGCAATATAATAGAGACGATAGAGGAGATGTTTCGCCGTGTGGCCTGTAACATCGCCTTCGCCGAAAAGATACTCAACCCAAAAGCCGACGTAAAGGTATGGGAAGATGAGTTCTATGACGCTATGACCAGTTTTGAGTTTCTCCCCAATTCACCAACCCTGATGAATGCGGGCAGGGAGCTGCAGCAGCTTTCAGCCTGTTTTGTGCTTCCCATAGAGGATTCCATGGAGTCTATATTCGATGCGGTTAAATATACGGCGCTTATACACAAAAGCGGCGGCGGCACCGGTTTCTCGTTCTCCAGACTGCGGCCGGCGAATGATCCGGTTGGTTCCACCGGCGGAGTAGCCAGCGGCCCTATATCTTTTATGCGCGCTTTTGATACCGCCACTGACGTTATCAAGCAGGGCGGAACCAGACGCGGTGCCAACATGGCAATTCTCAATGTTGATCACCCTGATATTTTAGAATTTATCCATGCCAAAGAAAAATCGGATTCTTTAAACAATTTCAATCTTTCGGTGGCGATTAACGAGAAGTTTATGAGGGCGGTGGAAAGAGGTGCGAATTACGATTTGGTTAATCCGGCAAATAAAAAGGTTACCGGCACTCTAAATGCCAAAGAGGTGTTCAGTGAGATAGTCGATATGGCTTGGCGTACGGGTGATCCTGGCATTGTGTTCATCGACCGTATAAACAGGGATAATCCCACTCCCAAACTGGGCTCCATAGAAAGTACCAATCCTTGTGGAGAACAACCTCTGCTGCCCTATGAGTCCTGCAATCTGGGCTCAATAAATATCGCTAAAATGGTTTTTGGTGGGCGTATTATGTGGGATAAGCTGGCAAAAACGGTAAAGGTTGCGGTACGTTTTCTGGATAATGTTATTGAAGTAAACAAATATCCGCTTGATCAAATAGGTGAGATGACCAGAAGTACCAGAAAGATAGGGCTTGGGGTTATGGGCTTTGCCGATATGCTCATAAAATTGGGCATTCCATATAATTCAGAGAAGGCTCTTTCAACTGCCGAAGAGGTGATGAGGTTTGTAGAGGAAGAGGCTATGGAGGCATCAGTGTTGCTGGCCAATGAAAGAGGCGTTTTCCCTGCTTTCAAGGGTAGTATATACGATAAAAAAGGCGGCATGCAGCTCAGAAATGCTACCAGAACCACGATTGCACCAACTGGCACCATTAGCATAATTGCCGGCTGCTCAAGTGGTATAGAGCCACTGTTTGCGCTTTGTTTTACCCGCAATATATTGGATGGCGATCAGTTTGTGGAGGTGCATCCTATATTTGAGGAGGCGGCAAAAGCGGGGGGATTCTACAGCGAAGATTTAATTAAAGAACTGGCTCGCAAGGGCAGCCTGCATGATATTGATGATGTCCCTGAGGAGGTGAAAGAGCTTTTTGTAACCGCACACGATATAACGCCGGATTTCCACATAAGGATGCAGGCGGTTTTCCAGAAGTATACCAACAACGCTGTTTCCAAGACGGTCAATTTCCCGCACCATGCGGTGCGCGAGGATGTGGCCGATGCTTATATGCTGGCTTATAAGGAGGCGTGTAAGGGTGTAACCATATACCGCGACCGCAGTCGGGATTCACAAGTGTTGGCTCTGGATACAGGTGAGGAAGCAGTGTCTCAGGTAGAGCCTGATGGTTCAGCCCCCAGAGAGAGACCAAGTGCTACAACCGGCATTACCAGCAGGGTGGCAACTGGCTGTGGGAGCATATACATCACCGTGAATTCCGACAACAGAGGCATATGCGAGGTTTTCTCTCATTTGGGCAAGGCCGGCGGCTGTTCCTCGGCTCAACTGGAGGCCATAGGCCGGCTTATTTCTCTGGCGCTACGCTCCGGTGTCGAGGTGGCATCTTTGGTCAAGCACCTGCGTGGCATCCGCTGCCCGAACATTGCTTGGGAGGAAGGCGTTTCTATTCAGTCATGTCCCGATGCCATTGGTGGTGTGCTGGAAAAGACCATAACTGACAAGTCCGGGTTTGCTCAGCAGGTACCCACCGATCTGGGCAAAGTGGAAACGTCCGAGGTTCAGATACAAAGCAAAGGTAATGGCTCTGCTGGCCAGGTGGCCGGACAGTGCCCCGATTGCGGAGCCACGTTGGTTTATCAGGAGGGATGTCTCACCTGCCACATGTGTGGCTACAGCAAATGCTAAGCCAGTTGGAGATTGGATGACTGATAAGATCGATATAACTAAAGCGGCACGGCAGCTTTTAAATCTTCTCTATAAAATATATTGCCAGGATGGTATGGTACGTATATATGGCATGTATCCATGGAGCTTAACGGAAAGGTCGGGAATAAACTTTACAGATGGTGCCGAAGCTTTGGCTGTTGTTTACCTGATGTGGCGCTATGGGTGGATAAGCATAGCATCACCCAAAGCGGAAAAGAGAGTTGCGCTATTTGGCAGGATACAACTAACGCTGGGCGGCATAAAAGAGGCTCAATTAAACTATATACATGCCAAATCAAAGAAGCAGCAACGGGGATTTCACACCACGGCTGTTGAAAACATCAACCGCGATGTTATCAAGGATTTCCATAATTAGATAATAGCAAATCATCATTTGTGTTCCAAATCCTCGAATTTATCCCACCTTTGATATATTCCCTTATGTTCTATTTAAAGACGTTTTTAATATCGTCATCAAGGTTATCGCCGATCTTTTCTAAAGCCGCAACTCTTATTCTATTGAGGTCGTCTTGTCTTTTCTCAAACTCGGCGTTAGAATACAATCTCTCGGGGTGCACCAGTATATCGTCTATATCTCCCAGTGATGCAGGTACTTTGAACCCTGTTGGGGAATCCTCCCAGTCTTTGAGCTCGCCTCTAAGCAACAGTTCCAGTATACCCATAGTTTCAGCCACGCCAATTTTTTTATAGTTGGAGCCTTCACCTACGCCGCCTGTATTTACCAGATAGTAGTTGATGTGAGGCAACCCCTTTAGGATGGCGTAGAACTTATTGGCGTGATCCGCCCTATCTCCTGCTACAAACGGGTCGTAGAAGAACTCATTTCTGATTTTTCCTGCCTTGGTGGGATCACCGGCAGATGATTCCATGGCCTGCCCTAGAACCATGCTGGCTGCCGCTTGCTGGAGCGTCATCTGGGATATTGCTGGTACAATGGGCGCTCGTGTGATGAGAATCAAATTGTCTACTTTATCGATGTTTATATGAGGGCTGGCATGCATGATATCGTCTCTAAGTACAACCGCACGTCCGTTTGCCGTTAATGACACATCATTAAAATCAAAATCACCATCTTCAGATACGTAAACGTTTTCACACACGCTGTTCTTCTGAAGCAGGCTGTAATATATCTCCGCCTGCTCGCCAGGAATAACTCCCTCGGTTTTGACGAACACTCCGCATCCCTCGAATCCGTGGAAGCTGCCATCCGGCATCAGGGTGCCGCCGTCGTCCTGAATCAGCCATGATAGCTCCTTACCTGTTTTGGCAAGAATCTTGCATGTTGTGGTTGTTTTACCGTTTGCACTGAGTGCGCACATGAGTGTACTTATGGTACGGTATCCACCGTCGGTCAGTTGTAGGCGGTCCTCTCTGGCTCCGCAATGTAAAAATATGCCGCCTTTTTTGGTTTTTGCTGCCCAGTCCTCACAGGCAAACACGCCCTTTTTGTACTCGCCAATGTAGCTGCTGTTTCTTACTATCTTAACTGCACTGCCATCGTTTAGCAGTGCCAATCTTATGGTTATATCTTTGTCGGGCAGTACTTTACCCTTGTTCTTCTCCCAGTGCTCGTCGTTGAAATATACGATCTGATAATCGGGCTCTTTATCAGGGCTGTCTATCGGATAAAACAGGTGACCTCCGCCGTAGGCGATATGAGCAAACTTTGCTGGTACTATCATCCTTACGATTGTTTCGCTATTTCTGTCACCCACAATCCTGTCTAAACAGATCAGGGGTTCCTTGGCAAGCGCACCTTCACACTGCTTAAGCAGGTTGGTTTCCACGTCACCGAATTGCTCGTCTACGCTGTTTTTGGTAAATGCCTGTGCTCTGGATGAGGGCTCACTCGGAGCAACGTAGTTGTTGTATATGGTTTTTACAACTCCTGCTTCTTTGGCAACAAGTTCTCTAAGCTGATCATCGGATGGATTATAGATCAGCCTTCCTTCACCTTTTGCCTTCCGGAGTATTTTCCCCGTGGTTTTGGTGAATGTAGTTAGATCAAAGTTTGCGGCCATTTTTGTTAAAATCCCCCAAGGCATAATATAGTATTTTGATTGCCATGATGCAAGGGTTTAAAAGGCGATGTAATTGAAAAAACGCGGGTTTTAGAGGGAATAGCAAGACAGGCGGCTCTGCCTGACCTGTTATTATCTGATCCACGTTTTATGTGAAACACGTTCAATTGTACCAGTAAGCCGTTTTCATTTCAATACTTGTTGCACTTGTTTATTTCCTATCCTATAATACAAATATTATTGATATGGAGGCGTTAAGATGCTCCGTTATCTAACGGCAGGTGAATCGCATGGTAAAGGGCAGGTAGTCATACTCGAAGGGATGCCTGCGGGAGTGCCTGTTGCTGAGGATTATATTACGCGTCAGCTTAAACGCCGCCAGGGCGGCTATGGCCGCGGCGAACGTATGGATATAGAAAAGGATCGTGCCGAGATTATATCAGGGGTGCGCCACGGATTGACTTTAGGTAGCCCTATATCCATGCTTATACGCAACAAAGATTGGGATAATTGGGCAGAGGTTATGTCCGTGTCACCGATTAACAATAAAATGAAGCCGGTGACCCGTGTACGCCCGGGTCACGCTGATCTTGCAGGCGTGCTTAAATACAATCAAGGAGATGTTCGCAATATACTTGAAAGGGCCAGCGCACGTGAGACTGCTGCCAGGGTTGCCGCCGCCGCCGTGGTTCGCGGGTTGCTCGATAAATTCAATATCGTGGTCAACAGTCATACTATTTGTATCGGTGGCAAGTGGGCCAAAACGACAGATCCCATTGATTGGAATAAAGTGGAATCGTCTTCTGTTTATTGCGTTGATGGTGATGCTGGGAAAAAGATGATCAAGGAGATCGATTCTGCGCGGGAGGCCGGTGACACGGTCGGCGGTATTTTTGAGTTGGTGGCTGCGGGTGTACCCGTAGGTCTGGGCAGCCACGCACAGTCTGACCGCAAGCTGGACGGCCGGATAGCTCAGGCGATAATGGGCATCAATGCGGTAAAGGGCGTTTCGATCGGTTTGGGCTTTGATATGGCCCCTTTACGCGGTTCCAAGGTGCACGATGTCATTGGGACAGACTTGCGGCGTAAAACCAATAATGCCGGTGGTATTGAGGGGGGTATGAGCAATGGTGAACCGATAGTGATTCATGCGGTGGTCAAACCTATACCCACGCTGGGCAAACCACTACCATCGATCGATCTTAAAAATGGCAAAGAAGCCGATGCCCATTATGAGCGTAGCGACGTCTGTGTAGTGCCCGCTGCTGGTGTAGTGGGCGAAGCAATGCTGGCGCTTGTTTTGGCCGAGGCTGTGATGGAAAAATTCGGCGGAGACCATATATCGGAGACACTGAGCAATTACAAAAATTATCTGGTATCAACAGAAGTAAAATAGAAGCGCTTGGATAAGCTGGGATTTCACTACCAACAATTGGAACAAATAGAAGAGGGAATCCTATCTAATCAACTGACAATAGTGGAGTTTTATAGTTTTCACCAAGGCGAGGCGCCCAGACTTAGAGAGGGGGTGCAGTGGGTAAAGCAGCTGGCAGTAACATTATCCTCATAGGATTTTCGGCAACCGGCAAAACTCGCGTGAGCTGTGAAATCGCGCGCCGCCTCGGCTGGCAGCTTGCCGATACCGATAACCGCATTATGGAAATGGCAGGTAAACGCATAGAGCACATCTTTACCGAGGATGGGGAGCCTAAGTTCAGGGAGTACGAAAAGGCTGCTCTTAAAGAGGCCTGTAATCATGGACGGGCCGTTATCGCCTGTGGCGGCGGTGTTGTTGTCGATCCGGCCAATCGGGAACTAATGTCAAACAGCGGTATAGTTATATTGCTTGAGGCCAAGCCGGAAACGATTTATCAGCGCTTATCGTCAAATACAGGAGAGGAGATTCGTCCCTTGCTGGCTGGCGATGATCCGATGCAAAATATCAGTGAGCTTAAACAAAAGCGCCAGGCCCTTTACGATGAGGCATCCGACTGGACGGTGCGCACCGATAACCTGACTATCGAAGAAGTATGCGGCGAGGTTATACGCGGTTGGCACTATGGCATTAGGCGCAAGAACAATATATTCGGCGCCGATGTCAACACCGATAGTTCGTCGTCCGTGGTAGTAACTGCCACTGGTGCTTATCCTGTCTTTGTGAGCTATGGCATCCTCGACAAGCTGGGGGCAAAATTAAAGGACGCCGGTCTATCGGGCATGGTAAGCCTTATCAGCGACGATAACGTAAATAAAATATACGGCAAGCGTGTTGAACGAATCATCAAAGATGCCGGTTACGATGTCGATACGTATGTTGTATCGGCAGGGGAGCAGTCCAAGTCGCTTGATGTTGCGGCCAAAATCTATGACTGGATGGTTCAGAGGCGTGTGGAGCGCGGCAGTGCGGTTGTGGCGCTTGGCGGTGGAATGGTGGGCGATCTTGCCGGATTCGTCGCCGCCACGTATTTGCGAGGACTGCCGCTGGTATATATACCCACCAGTCTGCTGGCCATGGTTGATGCCAGCATTGGTGGCAAAGTGGCCGTAGACCACGCTGAGGGCAAGAACCTTATCGGCTCTTTTTACCAGCCGCAGTTGGTACTGTCAGACGTCAAGACGCTTACAACTTTGCCTCAGCGCGAGCTTACGTCGGGTTGGGCTGAGCTTATAAAGCATGCTCTTATTCTGGATGCTGACTTATTTAAATTCCTTGATAGCCAGTCACAAATGCTTGTCGGGTTGGATAAAAAGACAACTGTTGAGGCGGTAGCCCGCAGCGCCGCTATCAAGGCGGGCGTGGTTTCGCTTGATGAAAAAGAGGCGAGTTTGCGCACCATCTTGAACTATGGGCATACCATAGCGCATGGATTGGAAGCGACCTTCAATTACGACCGATTTCTGCACGGCGAGGCGGTGGCCATCGGCATGGCGGGCGCTGCTATGGTTAGCCAACGCCTTGGCCACATCTCGAGCGATATCCTAGAAAAGCAGAAAGCTGTTCTTGAGAAGTTCGGCCTGTCTCTCTATTGCGATGATGTCGATTCTGCCAAAGTTCTTCGGGCCATACAGCTTGATAAAAAGGTTAGGGGTAAAAAGGTGCGGTGGGTGCTGCTTGAGGATATAGGCAAAACGGTGATAAGGGACGATGTGCCCGACGATCTAGTCCTAGATGTGGTCAAATCCCTGACAATCTCTTAATCCCCCTGGGTTTAAATGATGAAATTCAACTTTGATCTACAAAAAACAGATTCTGCTACTGCAGCTCGCGTCGGTACCATCGCCACTCCGCATGGTGACATCCCAACACCGGTTTTTATGCCCGTTGCCACACTGGGTGCAGTCAAAACACTCGCTCCTGAAGAGGTGCAAGCACTCGGTGCCAGCATCATTTTAGGCAATACCTATCATCTATATCTACGCCCGGGTATATCAACCATATCCAAACTGGGGGGGCTGCATAAGTTTATGGGGTGGGACGGACCGATCCTGACCGATAGCGGCGGTTTCCAAGTGCTCAGCCTGGGGCACCTGCGCAAGATCAACAATGATAGTGTAGTCTTCCGTTCGCATATTGACGGCGGCGAACACTCCTTCTCGCCGGAGGTAGCTACTCAGCTGCAGTCTGAGCTCGGCGCTGATATTATCATGGCCTTTGATGATTGCCCCGATCATCACGGCGAACTTGTTGAGATAAGGCAGTCGATGGAAAGAACGCATCGCTGGGCGGAACGCTGTCTGGCAAGTCATACAAATGAAAGCCAAGCTATGTTTGGCATAGTGCACGGTGGTATATTCCCGGAACTGCGGCGGCAGTCCGCCGAGTTCATCACATCGCTTGATTTTCCTGGCTATGCTATCGGGGGCCTGAGCGTGGGTGAATCTAAGAACCTAACTTGGGCTATGGTTGAGGAGGTTGTCCCGCTTCTACCGGCGGATAAGCCCCGTTATTTGATGGGCGTTGGTTCGCCGGAGGACCTGTTTGAGGCTGTAGCACGTGGAATCGATATGTTCGACTGCGTGCTTCCGACGCGTGTAGCGCGTAACGGCTCGCTGTTTACATCTTTGGGACGCCGCAGTATACGTCGGGCACAGTACAAGGATAACGATGCGCCTGTCGAAGATGGCTGTGATTGTTATACTTGCCATAACTTCCCCGCCGCCTATCTGCACCACCTTTTCAAGAGCGAGGAGATGCTGGGTTACCGGCTGGCAAGTATTCATAACCTTCGATTCATTGTCCGTTTGATGGAACGTATACGAGTTTCGATTATTGATGGCAGTTTTCGTAGTTTTAAGGAAGGATTTGTAGCTGGCTACAAGGTCACTGACCAGAGTATCAGGCAGTCACAGAAACAAAAATGGGTGGAGGCGCAGCGCAATAAGCAACCCGATATATTGACATAGCAGAAGCGATAACTTAGAATTTTTCAACGAGGGCGGTTAGCTCAGATGGTTAGAGCGCTGCGTTGACATCGCAGAGGTCACAGGTTCGATCCCTGTATCGCCCACCATGTCGCATCCTCGGGTCGGTGTAAGGTGCAAAAGAGGATTTAATAGTGTTATAGGCATAGATAATGCGCCGTGTGCATAATTACAATACCAGCCTCATCATCTGTCAGGCCGACCATTTTTCATTTTTCCGTGTTTTGATCCTCCGGGGTAAAGCAGCAGTAGCCTATCTTGTCACAATCCTTTTTAACTTTCTCCCACTCCTCAGGGCTTAATATCTGAAGCGCAATTTGATAGATGATGTTATCTTCTTTGAAGATGTGGTTTTCGAGTTCTTTGGCCAGATATTCACCTAATTCAATGACCTTTCGCTTGAACTCCGCGAAATCATAATCTCGATGATTATGGGTGACCTCACCCAATTCCTGTTTCCTTTTCCTGAATTCTACGTGATCCATTCTCATAATCTCGGGGGGTTCTGTTATGTCGTGCTTCTCCAGCTTGGGGAATAGGCCCTCTTCCTCTCGCTGATGATGACTTTCCGCTTCCAAGAGGTGATGCGAAATCTCCTCCAGTTTTTCCAAATACGGCCCCATGCCTTTAAAGCTTGTAATGCTTCTCAGTTTCTTCACAATATCACTTAGCTCGTTCAGACTATTGAGAATCACAATGTGCTCTTCCATAAAGGTGTGTGCTGGATGTGGTGGCTGCACCTCTATTTTCTCAGTGACAAGTTTGTCTTTTATGATTTCAAGATGAATATCACATAAATCCTTTCTGATCTCTTCGTGCGAAATCCCTTCCAGGACCAGCTCCTGTTCCAAAATTCCCAAGGTTTTGGCGTCAACCGTCTGGAGAAGATTCTTGGCCTTTTCTTTTACTTCTGCAGAAACCTTGTCGTCTTTTAACTGCCTGATTAGTTCCTTAAGCTGCTCTTTTGTATCGTCTTCGGAGATAATCTTCGTTATATTCAGGATCCATTCTTTAGGCCCTTCCTTCTCATATACGATTTCGAACTCACTCCGTGTTTTTAAAATATACACCAATGGTAAGGGGTTGAAGTCAAAAATAATTCTCAATGTGTTACCTTCGGCAAGCGCTTCAATGCCGGGGAAAATCAAGTTCTCCTTCTCCGTATGTCCTAACCCCTTCACATCAATTGTTCTTGTTATACTCATCTTAGACCTCTACTTCCTCGACCTTCAGCCATTTATGTATTTCTTTTCTCTCAAGCAGCATGTCTCTTACCTTTTCCATCCAAAGTTCCTGAAACTTTTCCCTTTCTTCGGCGTTTGCTATTCCCCAGATAACCGGCTGTGATAGTTTCCCCAGCGCTTTTGCTTTATCTTCTGGAAACGGGATCCGCCCAGGGTAGAATTTAACCATAACCGTTTTACCGTTATCCGGTTTTCTAAATGCGAAGCACATTGCCTGGGGGTCGGCTTTATTCGGATTAAATTCAAGCAAGTCCTTCCTCTTAAAATTGGCCCCCAGTCCCCTGAAACCGGTGGCTGGAGCGGCACCGGTTAGAAAGCTGAATACCTGCGACATTACTCCATATACACCCTCATCAGGCTCCCCATAAACGGTAACTGAAATCTCTCCTCTTACCGGGGTTGCATCGCAGTAAAGTTTCTCTAAAGCCGTCTGGCAAGATAAATACGCTCCGGCGACTGTGGGACAGGCATGCCCCGCCATCTTTACTACATCAATAAATGTATATTCTATAATGGCATCTTCTTCCTTGAAAGCCCCCAGAGTTTCTGCCAGTGGCTCTTTGAATCTAATTGGTTTAACTTCTTTAAGGAAATCGTTGAAAATATCACTCATAACCACTATCCAATCTAATCAACGGACACTTTTTATACCGCGACCAATTCCTTGATCTCGGGCACCTCTTCCTTGATTACGCGCTCCACTCCCTGGCGCAGAGTCATGGTTGACATCGGGCAGCTGCCGCATGCACCGGTTAGCCTTACATATGCCTTGCCCTCTTTAACATCCACAAGCTCCACATTCCCGCCATCCGCCATAAGAGCCGGTCTAATTTTGTCCAAAGCTGCTTCTATCCTCTCTCGCATTTTATACCTCCAGTCGCTAGGTTCATAATAATATTGTTCTTTAGTGCCGTCTATGA
>Ga0187833_10000609_pt1 | contig 41495 bp, 27 predicted proteins | sample ETNtaG_37_FD_167968 | JGI IMG/M metagenome (GOLD analysis project Ga0187833, IMG submission 167968) | Marine microbial and viral communities from oxygen minimum zone, Eastern Pacific Ocean - ETNP2014_SV_400_PacBio MetaG (Illumina Assembly) | ecosystem: Environmental > Aquatic > Marine > Hypoxic...
ATTACGTCATTGGTTACTACTCTCAAATCAGACCGCATAAACATAACGGTGGTCTATCGCCTAACGCAGCCGAGTGGCAGTTCGCGATTGACGCTAAACTTGTGGCCAAATTAACTTGACCACTACAGTCGTAGATAATAAAGGGAAATAGGAAAGACAAAAGTTTCACGCGCGGGGAGTCCTATAGGGTAAGCCAGGGTAAGGTCTAATAACCGGCTTAAGAGCATAGGCAGAGCAGAATTCAACACTTGAATCAGCCTTCTTGGGATTAAGAAGATTTATCTTAAATAATCTCGGTTTTTCTATATAATCTCGCTCCTTCGATGGAGTGACTCATGATTCTCCCGCTAGCTCAACAGGATAGAGCAATGGCCTTCTAAGCCATAGGTTTCAGGTTCGACCCCTGAGCGGGAGGCCATCGAAAATGCCCTGTTCCTACCAAAGATAAGTCAAGGCACGTCAGGGTTTGAGCAATGTGTCCTTAAGCTAATTGATAAAATTTAGTGCAGTGTACATCGTCAGCCCATAGGGACCACTGGTACTGTAACCATCGAATCTTACTTGCAGATTTCTCCGAATAGGGCGTTAATAGTTCCTATGCTCCACGGACAATTATTCAAACGTGTTCTGTACTAAATGCTCTTTTGCATAGCACTTCTGAACGGGGAATCAGTTCACACCATAGATAGTGATGGGGATGGATTAGATGACCTGTCCTTTCATTTCGAACCCGATTCCGGCATTCGCCTCTCGTGCGCGGCCTTACCCAGAGTTAGCTGGGCTGAGGGCGGCAACGTCGTTCTGTACCATGGTAGCCATCTGACATCGGGTGGTGGGCAGTTCCGTTCAGTGTCATCTGATGGACTGTCTTACAGTGCCTCTGAGGAGACACCTGAAGAGGTCGGTACACCCATCGACCCCGATGAACTCCCGCCAATACTCAAGGACCGCGACGGGTTTGCGTTGCTCGCTGGCGTTGCTAACCGCGCCCCTGTTGCCGCACCTCTAGTCGAGGCTTTGAGGACAAGAGCGATCGTGCAAGCGCAGTACCCCATACCAGATAGCTCAGGAGGCTGTCGATGTTGAAGAAGATCCTGCTAGGCCTCGCAGCCCTAGTTCTCCTAGCCGTCGCGGCGGTGGGATGGATAGTGGTGCGGCCCATCCATGAACTGGCAGGCGAGATTTCACCGAGCACCGCCGCCAAAGACTACGCCGAGCAGGAGGACAACCGAGTCCAGATTCCCACACCGCTCGAGCTGGAGCCGCGGGCCTACGATCCACTGAAGAACGTGTACTGGGGCGAGCTCCACGTGCACACCTCGGAGAGCCTGGATGCAGTCCTCTTCGGCACGACCGCGACGATCGGGGATGCCTACCGCTTTGCCCGGGGCGAGCCGCTCCGAAGCCCGGGCGGGGAACTCATGCAGCTCTCGCGGCCGCTCGACTTCGTGGCCATCACCGATCACGCGGAAGGCTTTGGCTTGCGCACCCGTTGTGGAGGGACTGATCTAGGCCTCTTGGAGTGGTTGAACTGCTGGATCATGGAGACCCCGGGCTTTACCACGGCGATGTTCCTGCAGAATCGCCAGACTAGAATGGCGATCGACCCTGATCTCACACAGCCAGCCGGGATGTATCGCAACCGCACCCGAAGCCCGCGGCGAATAGATGACATTCCCATCTGCAGTGGCGGCAAAGGCGGCCCCGAACGCTGTCTGCGTGACAGCAGCTCCGATTGGGCGCGCTACATCGAGCTGGCCGACCGCCACTACGAGCCTGGCGTGTTCACGACCTTTGCCGCCTACGAATTCTCGCCGGTGCTGGACGGCGCCGGTAAGCACCACCGCAACGTCATCTTCAACGGCGAAGATCTCCCGGGCCACGCGATCTCGTCGCTTGACGTCGACAACGCCGTCGAGCTGTGGCGTGGTTTGGAAGAAACCTGCACGGACGACTGCGACTTCCTGACGATCCCCCACAACATGAACAAGGGCTGGGGGCTGTTCTACAGCAGGCACACCTGGGATGGCGGTACCTACAGCGAAGACGACTGGCGCGTGCGCATGCGGCGCGAGCCCCTGGCGGAGATGTATCAGGTTAAGGGCGCGTCAGAGTGCGCGCTGGGGGTCGGAGCGACCGACGAGGAGTGCGCCTTCGAACAGGTTCTGCAGCCGTGCGAGCAAAGCCAGGAGAACGGCTGCGCCTTCGAGACGTCGTTCGCGCGACAGGGACTCAAGATCGGGATGCAGCTCAATCGCGAGCTCGGATTCAATCCCCTAACCTTCGGTTTCGTCGCGGCCACGGACGGGCACAACGCCAACCCCGGCGACGCTGAGGAGTGGGACTTCCCCGGCAAAGCCGGTGCGGTCAGCTCGCCCGCCCTTCGGCGGCTTCGCACGAGGCCGGGGTCGGAGCCTCACAATCAGATTCTGACGGACCACGGCTCAGGGGGCCTCGCCGCTGTTTGGGCCGAGGAGAACACCCGGGATGCGATCTTCGCGGGGATGCAGCGCCGAGAAGCCTATGCGACCTCGGGGCCGCGCATCCTCCTGCGTTTCTTCGCTGGCTGGGGCTTCGACGGTGCGATCGTCGACGACCGCAACCCGGTCGCGGTTGCCACCGAGAGTGGCGTTCCGATGGGAGGCGTACTGCGGCCTGAAACTGAGCAGGTGGAGAGCCCGACCTTCTTCGTCTGGGCCGGCGCCGACTGGATGAGCGCGCCGCTCCAGCGCATTCAGGTCATCAAGGGGTGGATCGACGCGGATGGAGAAACACACGAATCGGTCCGGGACGTCGTCTGCGCAGACGGCCTCGAGGTCGACCCGAACACACTTCGCTGTCCGGACAACCGCGCCTCTGTCGATATCAGTTCCTGCAGGCCGAGTGGCGAAGGCGGTACGGGGCAGTTGATGATGGCCTGGCAGGACGAGGACTTTGATGCGAGTCAGGACGCTTTCTACTATGTCAGGGTCATCCAGAACCCAACCTGCCGCTGGTCGACGTATGACGCGATTCGCTTGGGTATTGAGCCGGATCCGCGCGTACCCGCGACGATCCGGGAGCGGGCCTGGTCGTCACCGATCTGGATCGACCCTCCGAGCTGAGCCGGAATCTGCTCTCGATTGAACCTTAAAATACCTTGTCGAGCTTGAATTCCAGTTCTTTACTCAACGTGGCCAGCACTACGGGTATCTGCGGTTGGGCTATCTTAAGGCCGATCTGAACATTAATTAAGATGTGGCCTTCGCTGGTGATGGCCTGGCCAGGACCAACACCTTCCGTGCAGCGGATGTATCGGATATAGACGAAAGTCAGGCCAATTGATCTCGAATAGAAGTATCTAGGATTAGTAGGTGATCTTTGCGGCAACCAACCGGTCGGTAGTTCCTTGTCCCGCCGTTACATACATGTATATGCTTCCATCGGAAAGTTGCAGAAGCGTAGGGTCAAATAAACCAACCGCATCGTCAACTTCAGCCGCATCCCACAGACTGATGTCGATTTCGCTACCGCCAATCTCTTCCCAAACGTAGCCGTCGGTACTGTTCCAAAAATAAAGCTTAGCAGCGCGCATGGTTACCGCGATAAAGGTGTCGTCTTGGAGTCGGAATACAGCTGGATCGACGTTAATGTTCTGAGCCCCCGTCAAAGTGATGTCGGAAAAAGGATTGTCATCGTGGAATGTCCAGCTTAATCCCTGATCTAGTGATGTGGCGTTGCGACTGTTGCCGGCCGAGGAACTGGGCGCGACGTAGTACATGACCCATTCACCAGCCAACGCTTCGATGAGATCTATCACCTCTACTCGACTCTCATCCGTGGGTCCTCCTGTGTAGACGGGTGCATGATCGTTGGCCAAAGTTATGACGCCATCTGTGGTCCTTTCGGCTACGTAGATGTGCCGCTCAGTATTACCCGGGGGGGTAAGCGCTTTGATGAAATACCGCCAGGTTCCGGAAGGCAATGAACGCACTAACACGCCGGTTACGTATAAGGTTTGCGGTATAGGATCGAGCACGCGAATCAGGTCCGAACTTTTGATACCGGTTCCAGAAAACGTCAGCCCATCGGTCGATGTGGCTTCGCAAATACCTACGGGACTGGAATAGACCAGCAACACAACCTCGTTGTCGCTGCCGTCTTTGACCAGGGTGACGTTGGGAATGGTGCCTTCAATCGTAAAGCCGGAAATCGGGGTGACGGTGTACGTTCGGGTCCGCAGTGACTCGATGTAGGCCTCAATATCGGTCGTACCAGTCCGTGACGCCCTGGAGCTGATCGCACCCTGAAGTAGGGAGTCTCCTTTAAACCCGAAGAGGTACCGTAGAACCAAAAGTCCATCCGTCAGTGCGTCGGTATTGTCATCGTCATCAATGTCTAACTGCGCCAAGTTCGTTTGCAAATAGGCCTCGATTTGCACCGCTGTCGCGCGGGCTGCGTTATTCCCCACCGCGCCTTCAACCAAGGTTGTGCCGGTAAACCCAAACAAGTACCGAAGAGCCAGTAAGCCATCCGTTAGGGCATCCCGCTCGCCATTGCCATCAACGTCGATATCGAATGCGGATGCGGATGGGCTGGGCAGGAGGAAGAGTCCCAAAAGTATGACGTATGCGGAACACCGAATCATTCGTACCGACCGCCCACTAAATACTATGCAAACTTACTCCGTGCTTTGAGAGGCGTCAATGCGTTCGATGTGGGCGGCAGCTTCCAAATAGCGACCACCCAATAGTGATAACGGCAGATCTATTCGCGGAACCATGGATGGAAGTAACTTAGCAAGTGCGATTACATCTGTTTCACAGTAATTGAGAAGAGGCTATAGCAGCGTTCATTGTTGGGCAGAAAAAACTAATGGTTGATTGGCGTCGCGACGGGAATCTTATTCGTAGAGGCAGACCTAACAAATCAAGACCCGGATCTTCTTAAGGTAAAATCGGAAAGACAGTCATCACGGGCGATGAGGCAATCATAAGAGAACTTACTCAGATGCTGGACTCATTACAGAGATTAGATCCAAAGAATAGAAAGGAAATGCTCAAGCAGGTTCAAGACGTTGCCAAAAGCATTCACACATCAGCGTCTACGAATTAAGGTCAGGGGGTTGCAATCATGTAGGACAAATATAGGACATAAATATTAATATATTGATAAATTATTGATTATAATCGGTAATTAGTAACAAACGTCGGGCTTCTAGGCCGAGGGTTGTAGATTTAATTCCTGTCAGGCGTACCAGTTTTTTCAGGTCTGTAGACAATACAGCGAATGATTAACACCCTGTTTAACCGCCTTCTTTGCCATTGATATGGCTTGTTCAATCGTTAATTGTTGGGATTGCGGCACCACCTTTCCTTATTAAACAGTTTCTTGCTATGTATAACGCAATGTATAACGCAATTGATGAATCTTAACGTCAGGAGCAACCTTTGATCTTCCCATGCACCACAATAGATTTGTAAAAATAATGGAATGTTAATGGTGAATCTGCCGAAGTCCCGAGCACTGCCACGGCCTTGCCGCCCGACGGTGAGCGGAGTAATGAATTCTGCTAAGCTTCTTGAATTGCGGTCAGTTCAAGGATCTGCAAGCACTGTGGGCAATTCACGATGTACAGAGTCACCCCCATTTGAAGATGCACATTTGGAGAAACGAGCGGTATGACGGATCGCGATCTTGGAATTAACCGGCCGATCACGCGCCGTGACTTCGTCGGCGGCGCTGCCGTCGCGATAAGTGGAAGCCTGGCCTGGCGCTGGTCGGAGGCGAGAGCTCCCGAGGCTTCTTATCGGTACGGACAGGCGGACGCGTATCCGCCTGTCCGTACCGGCATGCGTGGCAGCCACGAGGGCTCCTACGAGGTTGCCCATCAGCTGCGAGACGGCATCCGCTGGGATACTTCGGAGCAATCCGGTGAACATTACGACCTCATCGTCGTGGGTGGAGGGCTGAGCGGGCTGGCGGCAGCCTGGTTCTTTCGTGAAGCTGAGCCCGATGCACGCATCCTGATACTCGACAATCACGATGATTTCGGCGGCCACGCCAAGCGCAACGAGTTCTGGCATGGAGACCGGATGCTGCTGTCGCATGGCGGTACGGAGAACATCCAGGACTTCAATCGCTATAACGAAGCGGGACGCCGCCTCATGGGAGCGCTCGGCGTCGAGGTAAAGCGTTATGCCGAGTTTCACGACAACCAGCTCTATAAATCCGCGGGGTTACGCCGCTCGGTGTTCTTCGACCGCGAGACCTTCGGTACGGATAGGCTCGTGGTCGGCGAAGGCCAGCCGTCGTGGAGCGAGTTCCTCGCCAAGACGCCGCTATCAGACACGGCGCGTGAAGATCTCATTCGCCTCTACGAATCCGACGTCGACTACCTGAAAGGGTTCAGCTTAAAGGACAAGGTCACGTACCTTCAGCAAACCAGCTACGAGGAGTTCCTTCTCAAGGCTACTAAGATTGGCCCTGAGGCAGTCTCGTTCGTTGAGAGATCTACTACCTGGGCAATCGGCTTCGACATGATCTCCGCGTGGGTCGCCTCAGGCGAGGGCTGGCCAGGAACTGGCGGGCTCGGGCTGGGCGACTACGACTGGGACGACGCTGTGCCCACCGAAGATTCCCCGTTCTTTCAGTTTCCGGACGGCAATGCTTCGATCGCACGCCTGCTGGTTCGCTCGCTGGTGCCCAAGGTGGCGCCGGGGAATACGATGGAGGACATCGTCGCTGCCCCATTCGACTACAGTGCACTCGACGTTAGTGACTCAGCCGTGCGCATACGGCTCGATAGCACCGTCGTCAACGTCAGTCATCGAGGCGATCCGGAAAGCGCCGACGAGGTAGAGGTCACGTATGTCCGTGATGACCGAGCGTATCGCGTAAGCGGTGGGCGCTGCGTTCTGGCCTGTTACAACGCTGCCATCCCTTACATTTGCGACGAGCTGCCGGCGGCACAAAAAGAGGCTTTGTCTTACGCCGTCAAGGCGCCACTGGTTTACACTAACGTCCTGATCCGTAATTGGACCGCCTTCGCTCGGCTAGGGATTCGCGGTGCGCGCTGTCCCGGCAGCTACTTCGGGTCCGTCAATCTCACTGAGCCACTGAACATCGGTGATTATCACTATGCGCGCACGCCTGACGATCCGATCGTTGTGCGCTTGTTCAGGGCCCCGCTTGACCCCCAAATGCGCGGGCGGTCAGCGCCTGATCAATGGAGAGCAGCCCGTACCGAACTGCTCAACACGACGTTCGAGACCTTCGAAATGAAGATCAGGGATCAGTTTGAGCGCATCCTGTCGGCAGGGGGCTTCGACCCTGCGCGCGATATCGAAGCGATCACCGTGAATCGCTGGCCGCATGGCTACGCCTACGGGCACGATCCGGAGACGGGTCAGGTGGCTTGGATGCTCGATGAGTTGCCACCAGAGCGGTCACCCTGGATTGCGGCACGCAAGCCTTTCGGGCGGATTGCGATCGCAAACTCCGACGCCGCAGCAGATGCTATGACCGAGGGTGCGTTTGAAGCGGCGCACCTGGCGATCGAGTCCCTGTTCGGTCGTTGATTCAAGTTGAAAGAGGTCAAGCGAGCCCACCCGGTCGAGTGACCCACAAAATTGTCGTTGGCTACGAAAGTCTTACTGAATTAGAGGCTTAATTAGACAATCTCTACCAGATCGAAGCATGGCCTAACTGGGCTGGAGGTGCTTCAAGAAATATGACGATGGCTAGCCGATATATAATAAACTTTTTGGATTCTTTCAATCACAGCTATTCGCTGGAGGACTTTGACTAGAAATCTGAGTCAATGGGCCTCTAGCCTAGAACGGATAGAGGTTACACTTCGAATTTGGCTGTTCACTTGACAACTAACAGCAATCACTTTCGGTTTTTAGAGAAATTCTAAACCGCGTCGAAGACACTCGCCCAATCCTCCAGAGCGGTTTCATGACCGTGCACTAGCTGGACCGTCACTTGGCTATAACCCGCCTCTTGGATGGCTCGCAGACGCTCAACCAGTTCATCATGTGTACCGCTCAACGAAGTCTCTTTCACGAGTTCAGGCGTAACGTGCGTTTCCTCTGGACGTACATACATCAAGTGCCCCTTGTGATTAGTTAGGTAACGAGCATCGGCTGGTTCGTATTTGTCGTGTTTGCCTAGGTAATCTGCAAGCACATTTGAAAGCGAATCAGCCTGCAAATTCGAGCCTCCCATCGCCCCAACCTTGTCGGCGAAATTGTGGAATAGGACCGAAGTGGCGGGGCCAGCCTGCGCCATTATGCGTGCCGCGTCTGATTCCTGCTCCCCCGACAAGACAGCACCAAGGAAAAATAAATTACTTTCTAGTGACGATTCATCTCGGCCGGCTTCCCTCCAGGCTGTCAACATCGCATTTAGCGCTTCCGTTGTGTTCATCACTCCAAAATTGAGCCAGCCCGCACCCAATTCCGCGGTAAGGCGTTGCGCTTTAGGGCCAAAAGCGGAAAACCAAAGCGGTATTTCATCAACGATATTGACCAGCTCTAGATCTGGATCCAAAAATCTGACTTTGTGGGTGCCATCAGTGTCGTGCCACTCGACGGTCCTGCCGTCCAGCATACCTTGTACAGTCTCAATATAGCGTCGGGTACGTTTGAGTGATACTGCTCCCTGACCCATCGTACGGCGCGCGGTGAAGCCCGTGCCAACCCCAAAATCAATTCTTCCAGGTGCTAATTTATTCAAGGACGCTAGCGCATTTGCTGCGACCGGTTCGATGCGGTTGGATGGAACCAACACGCCGGTACCCAATCGAATCCGTGATGTTTCGTGTGCGGCCAGGGCCATACACACAAAAACATCAGGATTTAGTAGCTGAGTGTCATAAAACCACGCCTCGTGGAATCCCAACTCTTCGGCCCGCTTAGCCCATTTCCACGAATCCACTTCGGATGCAAATGCCACTGAATATTTCACTGATTTCCCCTCAACATTTGGCCAAATTTCTATCTAATTTAACTGCTCACCACGTACCAGTCCAACCCACCTCGCGTTTCTCTTGAAGAGTATAGGAACCATTAACACGCTGTTCTGAGAAATCTGCAAGTAAGATTTGATGGCTACAGTGCTAGTGGTTCCATATGCACTGACGACGTACAGGTTGTTTTCAATCATCTGAAAGCTACCCTCTGAAATAATCCCAAGCGAAGTTCGAGTTTCTGCCAAATTCCATGCAGAAGATGTCATTCGTTAATATGTCAAACAACCACTAGCTGATATCGTGTTTGGGCACACAGCGGCGCTAATCCTTGCAAAATCCTTGAACCTGGCTGGTGATAATTTCGTGTATCTGGCCGAGGGGCGCAGAGTCGATTCCTGCCGGGCGTACCCATCAAATCTCAGAATGCGCCCAAGCCAACCACTTCATCAGTGATACCGGGGAGCAGTGATTCGATCTTTTAACCTTTGTCTGAGTTCCCGTTACATCCTGAACCTAAGACCTAACGATGCCGCCAGGCCGGGATTGCTGAAACCAAAAACATCTTCATAATCGTTATCGAGGGCATTCTTGATATTGGTGTAAATGCTCAGGTTCTCTGACAACTGATAGGATGCGGCGGCACTCACTAGCCAGTAGCTATCCAGGGTTACTACCTGACTGGGATCTGGCCAGGGGGGGAAAAACAGATCGTTTGCTTTGCCGGTATAGGTTGCCGCCAGAGACAGGCTGATCTGGTCTTGTGGCCGGTAACCGATGGCAAGTGAGCCGCTGTGTTTTGGTCTTCTCAGTTCGCGATTGGTACCTGCGGTATGATGCCCCTCGGTCGCTTTCAGATAGGTATAGGATAGCTTCACCTGCAAGTCATCCGTCAGGAAGCTGTTTAGGGTCATCTCGACACCTTTGCGCCTGCTCTTTTCATCCATGTTGGTTGCTGTGAATAGAAAAGTCTGAGAATCAAATACGAAACCATTGATCTCATTTTCAAGATCTGCCTTGAAGAATGTCAGATCTAGATGCGTGTCACCGAATTTCTGTTTTAGACCGAGCTCATACCCTAGTGCCCGTTCAGGAGAGAGATCTGCGTTACCCACAAACTGGTCGGGGAAATATCCAAACCGCTCAATAAAAGTTGGCGATTTCTGACCTCGTGACACATTGGCGAAGAGCTGCGTCTCAGTCGAGAAGTTATAGGTAGCACCAACTTGCCAGCTTGTGAAACTGTCGAAGACGCTGCTGTCGTCATAGCGAAGACTGGCGGTAACCGAAGTCTGCTGGTTAACATTGCCAAGATAGGCAACCACATAGCCAGTAGTCCTCATGGATTGTTTCTGATTTGGATCTCCGAAGGCACTATCTACCCCACGCTGAGTGAATTCCGTATCTTCATGATCAACGGCCAGCGTCAACCGATGGTTCGGCGTCAATGTGAATCTACTGTCGACATAAAAGCCTGTCTTGACTGAATCTGTTGATCCGTTGTCGGTACCCGCCAGGAAGCTGTCGTTGTCTGACTTGAATCGGGTCAGTCGCAAGCTTTGATACAGGAGTCCATCGAAGAGCATGGTCTGTAGACCGACTGACAGATGATCCTTGTGAACATCCGTGACGCTGTCGCTGTCGGCAGGAAGCCCGGTTGCCCAGTCAATCCCATCGAATTCAGTGCTGGCATCCGTTCTTCGTGCGTTCATTGTAAGGTTGGTATCACTCGATACCGCCAGGGCACCGCCAATACTGTAAGTGGTGTTACGGTACCCATCTTTTTCATCACCGGTTCGAGAAACATTGGTACCATCCGAGCTGTTGTGGGCCAGAGAGAAATTAAGTTGCCAGTTTGCACCAGCCTTACTCAGGCGTGCCCCTGAATTTTGTGTATTGAATGTGCCATAGTCGCCGAACAGGACAAAGGTAGAAGGCAAATCTGACTTTCGGGTAACCACGTTTATCACACCGGCGATTGCATCACTGCCCCAGGTCGCAGACATCGGTGAGCGGATTATTTCGACTCGCTCAATGTCGTTAACGGTTAGATGTTCCCACTGGAATTCGTCGCCTGTGGATGGATCGTTGACTTCGACGCCGTCGATCATAACAAGGGTCTGGTTTGCCTCAGCCCCACGCACACGCAGTTGGGTCTGGCCTCCAACAGAACCGCTTTTTGCCAGAGCAACACCTGGGATTGTTTTAAGATAATCAGCCAGAAAAAAGATCTGCTGAAGCTCCAGTTCTTCATCGGTGATAATGGTGATGGCGGCAGCCATCTGATCTACCGCAACGGGAATTCTTACTGCAGTGACTTTTATACTCTCGATATTGTCTGCTGCAGCCACTGAAGAAGACAGGATCACTAAGAACACAAGGGTGAATAGACGCATACTTTCTCCTTCCCATAAAAATGGCATTGACCGTGCAAGGAGATTTCGTCAAGAATCCAGCTGTACACAGCGATAACTAACTTTGAGTACCGCCGTTACGGAGTCCGTCCTATGTGATAAACCCGATCATAAGGTAGGCGATGCGATGGCAGGCTTCCTGACTTGCGGGTCCGTGCTCGAATTCTTCCTTCCCGGATAATTCTGGTGTGATACCAGATAACCAGTGGATTAGTAGAATCAAGCTCGCCACGCACAGTTGCGGGTACAGCCACGATTTTAACCGTGTTTCCTTTTACCCCTTATCACAATGTGATTGGGCACCATCAAAAACGATATTAGATCAAGGCGGTAGTTGTAGGCAAGTATCAATCTTCTGATCTTAGATTCGCTGTTAGGAATCCCATAAAAACAGATGTGATTTACGCTTGAGCCGCAAAGCTTCATATTGCCCTGTTTTATCTCTATACTTCGCGCCTTGTTGATCTTGGTACGATATGGTGGGCGTAGCTCAGTTGGTAGAGCTCTGGATTGTGATTCCAGCGGTCGTGGGTTCAAGACCCATCGTCCACCCCAATTAACTCGAGGAAACTTCAGCAGTCCGGGTAGTGGATCGGTCGTGGCACTGCTGAGGGTTCCACGACCACTGCATGCGCCGATATTAACGGCGCTGGTTAACGAATCTGCTACAATCTGCCGCTATAGTCTAAGCGCTGAACTTCTTAAGCAAATCATATTAGGCAGGCGGTATCGTGCCAGATCGAGGTCGCCGGAATGAGGGTGGACTGGTTTCTGTGCTTACGGTGCAAATGATGGACGGCTAGTCACTTCTGTATGCCAGCGAGCGATGTGCTTAGAGCCAAGTAGATCCTGTCCGACACTCTTGGCGAAATTTAGTGTGATAGCAAGGGTCATATCTGCAATTGAATACCGATCGCCACAGATGTATTTGCTTCCCGCCAGATGATCATCGAACAATGCGACGGCGGCTTGTGCCGCTTCTGCTGATACCTCGCCCCATTCAGGCACGATTTTCTCTCTGTCTTTGAAAAAGCCGGTAATGTTGCGAAATGCCTGGGCAACGGGCATTAAGACGTTGAGCTCGACTCTTCGGCTCCACATCTCGATTATTGCCTTCTCTTCGGCTGAACTACCAAACAGATTTGGGTCGGGATGTATCCCTTCGAGATACAGACAGATGGCGTTACTCTCTGAAAGAAAGCTGCCGCTGTCCAGCTCAAGTACAGGGACGCGACCGAAGGGATTTCTTGCTCTATGCTCTTCAGACAGGTTTTGCCCGCCTCGAAGATCAATCTCAGTTGCTGGTATTTCAATATTCTTTTCTTTCATGAAAACACCAACTCTTTGGCCGTTGGGGGAGAGACTTTGAGTATAGAGATGCATCCTGGATTCCTGTGTTCGTTTGACTATGCCGATGACTCTGCCACCAAAATGCTGTAAAGGCAATATTGTTGGATGAGGCTTTAGGTTAGCGTGGATCACATAAGCAGACTCGTTGTGTTTTAGGTGCACGACAACCAGTACACTGCTAGAATACGCGGGTGTCCTTTAAGTTGGGGCGGTCATAAGTCGCACGGGTTTTGATTGATCGGAGCTTTTTCAGGCATTCACAGCTACGACACAAGCTACGACACAAATAGCTAATACAATTATTCGAACCTCAGAACATACGCTGGTGGTATTTCTATGTTTAAAGTAAGGGAATTTGAAATGAAACAGACAATTTTCACAGTGTTTGTGCTGCTGCTTGGTTTTTCAGCAAGTGGTTTTGCAGATGGTAAGGCGAGTTACGCTATATGCATCACATGCCATGGGCCAAATGGTGAAGGAAATGCCGCTCTCAATTCTCCAGCAATCGCTGGACAGGAAATCTGGTATCTGGAAAGCCAACTCAACAACTTTAAGTCAGGTCTGCGCGGCAAACACAAAGATGACCTATTTGGCATGCAGATGGGCCCAATGGCGATGACATTAGCGACAGATGAAGCGGTCAGTGAGGTTTCAGCCTACGTGACAGCCATGGCACCGGCAAAACTGGAGTCGTCTGTCAAGGGGAGTGTTGACACGGGTAAAGGTCTCTATGTTGTTTGCTCCACCTGCCACGGTACCGACGCAAAGGGTCTGAAGACGATGAATGCGCCGGATCTGACTCTCCAGCAAGACTGGTACCTGGTGAGGCAACTACAGAATTACAAGAAAAGTATTCGTGGAACCGACTCGAGAGATCTGTTTGGCAACCAGATGCGTCCGATGGCTATGACTCTCACTAGTGACCAGGCGATTCTCGACGTCATGGCCTACATATCAAGTTTGAGTGACTAGATCATAAGAAGTGATCCAGGAGCGGGGCAATATTTGTCCCGCTCCATGGATCTGACTAGTTTCATCATTCCGATCACGCACTGTATACAAAAGGAACCGTATTGATGAGAAATCAGAGGTTCCTGAGCTACTTGCCGAAGCACTGTGGCCTGTCTATAATCGCGCCCCTTTAAGACCGTAATAGTCACTTTAGGTAACAGTTTTTTGCTGATTTATCGGATTTGGTAGTGGGGCCTCGGCTTGATATTTCTTGACTCGATGGGATTGAGAACCCAACGTTATCCTTGGCGTGAAAAATGCGAAAGTGGCGGAATTGGTAGACGCGCTGGATTTAGGTTCCAGTATCGAAAGATGTGAGAGTTCGAGTCTCTCCTTTCGCACCATAATTTCAAAGCCGATGGCCAATTGACTGAAATGAAATATAGGTAAATATCGATGCGCGTGACACTTGAAACCACATCGGGTTTGGAACGGCGGATGCGAATCAGTGTTCCTGCAGAACAGTTGGACACTCAGGTAGATGCCAAGTTGAAGCAGACTGCAGGCCAGGTAAAGATTAAAGGGTTCAGGCCGGGTAAGGTGCCAATGCGTGAAGTGAAACGACGCTTTGGTGATGGTATCCGACAGGAAGTCAGTTCAGAGATAATGCAGTCTTCGTTCGCAGAAGCGATTCAGCAGGAAGCTGTGTCACCTGCCGGTATGCCTCAGATCGAAGAGGTCAATATGGAAGTGGGGAAGGATCTTGAATTCACAGCGGTATTTGAGGTTTTTCCCGAGGTATCTCTTAAGGAATTCACAGAGATTTCTGTTGAACGTCCTGTCGCCACAGTCACCGAAGAAGATGTTGACAGGATGATCGAAACCTTACGAGATCAGAAAGCAGAATATAAGGAAGTAGATCGCGCTTGTGCTAGTGGCGATAAGGTCAATGTTGATTTTGAAGGTTTTGTTGACGGAACTGCATTTGATGGTGGAAAAGCAGAGGCGAGTGATATTATTCTAGGGGCAGGAAGCATGATTCCTGGATTCGAAGAAGGGATACTCGGTTCTGTTAAGGGAGAGCTGAAGGAGATAAACGTCACCTTTCCAGATGAATATCAATCGAAGGAGCTGGAAGGGAAAGAGGCGCTATTCAAGATTAAGTTAAATTCTGTATCAGAAGCGGAAAAACCAGAATTAAATGACCAGTTCTTCATTGCGTTCGGGGTTGAAGAAGGTGGTATCGAGGCATTTAGAGAAGAAGTCAGCACCAACATGAAAAGGGAGCTGGAAGGTGCCACAAAAAATAAGATAAAGACTCAGGTAATGGATGGATTGCTTGAGAAAAACGAAATCGAGTTGCCCAAGGCCCTGGTTGAGCAGCAGATTAATCGACTGCGGGATGAAGCCGTTCACCAATTTGGCGGTCACGACAAGGTTGACCCTTCGCTGCTGCCAGCCGAGATGTTTACGCCACAGGCTGAAAAACAGGTTTCGCTTGGCTTGTTAGTCAATGCAATTGTCGAAGAATACGAGATTAAGGTGAACGATGACCGAGTCAGGTCAATGATTGAAGATATGGCAAGTTCCTATGAAGAACCCGAGCAGATCGTCAATTTCTACTACAGCAATGAACAACAGTTATCCCAGATCCAGAATCTCGTTCTGGAAGATCAGGTGATGGATAAAATTCTCGAGTTCGCAGCAGTGCAGGATGTTGAGTTGAGTTACGATGAAGCTATCAAGCCTGTTCCGCAGGCACCGGTCTTGAGCGAAGAACCAGACAGTCCAGAAGCATCATCTGAAGAAGAGTAGAGCTACAGCGACACAACAGTGTGAATCGGCATCAGACCTCGGTAAGGTTTGACTTCTGCCTGCCACTGACTTAAATAAAGGTAGATTTGGAAAATTAGTCGTCCCAAGCATTGAAGTTTTGACCAAATACCGCAATATTACTTAGACGGCGTTGTCATTCGGCAATAGACCTATTGTTTGTATGGTTATATGCTGGAAGTCAGGCACCGAATAGAGCGGTTGAAGAGGTTGAGCAGAAAGAGGTAGACATGAGTAATCAATATGAAGATCGAATTCTTTTGAACCCACAAGGCCTGGGGCTGGTCCCAATGGTCGTGGAACAGACGGCGAGAGGGGAGCGTTCGTATGATATTTTTTCCAGGCTGCTCAAAGAGCGCATCATTTTTGTTGTCGGACCAATTGATGATCATGTTGCGAATTTAATCGTCGCTCAGTTGCTGTTTGCAGAGTCAGACAACGGAGATAAGGATATTCAGCTCTATATTAATTCACCTGGTGGTTCGGTTACTGCGGGCCTGGCTATCTATGACACGATGCAATATGTAAATTGCGATGTAACAACCATGTGCATTGGGCAAGCAGCAAGTATGGGTGCGCTTCTGCTGGCAGGTGGTGCTAAGAACAAGAGGTTTTGCCTGCCAAATTCGAGAGTAATGATTCACCAGCCGAGTGGTGGTTCCCAGGGGCAGGCATCAGATATCGAGATCCAGGCAAAGGAAATTCTGTATCTGCGTAATAGACTCAATGAAATTCTGGCTAGCCATACTGGTAAGTCAGTAGATGAAATCGCAGTTGATACCGAGCGGGATAATTTTATGACGGCTCATCAAGCTCACGAATATGGCCTGATTGATCGAGTTCAGGAGCCAAGTCAATCGCTGATGTCAGTTTAAAGGGTTAAAATATCAATAAATTCAAATGGTTCCGTGTAGAGTAATCTCAGATTTTTTTTTCGAGTTATCATTTGAAACACTATTAGATAATATTTAAAGTATTGCTCATGGATGGGTAAAGTACACACCGTTGATCTAAGTTAGTTAGGGTTAATTCCAGCAGGCCTTAAAAAGATTAACGGTAGGTTGGCAGATGGTGTAGAGATAAAGAGATAAAGAGATAAAGAGATAATAAGAGGTGTCTTAATGTCCGACGAACATGATGGTGGGAACGGTGATGGTAGATTACTCCATTGCAATTTCTGTGGCAAAAGCCAGCATGAAGTTCGCAAACTGATCGCGGGTCCTTCCGTATATGTATGCGATGAGTGTGTTGAGCTGTGTAACGATATCATTCGTGAGGAACTGCAAGAGAGTAGTGATGAGGCGGAAAAGGAAAAGCTTCCTACACCTCAGGAAATCAAAGAAAAGCTGGACGAGTATGTCATAGGGCAACATTGGGCAAAAAAGGTTCTTTCAGTTGCAGTTTACAACCATTACAAACGATTGAACTATTCAGGCAAGAAGGATGATGTAGAACTGCAAAAAAGCAACATTCTTCTCGTTGGACCCACAGGTGTTGGTAAGACGTTGTTGGCAGAGACACTAGCACGATTGTTAGATGTGCCTTTCACAATTGCAGATGCAACCACGCTTACCGAAGCAGGATACGTTGGCGAGGACGTTGAGAACATAATTCAGAAACTACTCCAGAAGTGCGACTATGATGTTGACAAGGCGCAGGTTGGCATTGTCTACATTGACGAGATTGATAAGATTTCGCGAAAATCAGACAACCCCTCGATAACTCGCGACGTTTCAGGAGAAGGTGTTCAGCAAGCGTTACTAAAACTGATAGAAGGTACTGTGGCGTCTGTTCCTCCACAAGGTGGACGAAAGCACCCGCAACAGGAATTTCTTCAGGTTGATACAACCGATATCCTATTCATCTGTGGTGGTGCTTTTTCTGGATTGGATAAAGTTATTCTGGATCGTTCAGCAAAAAGCAGCATCGGTTTTGGTGCCCATATAGAAACCGATGCAAATAAAAAGAATCTGGGTGAAACATTGAGAACCGTAGAACCGGAAGATTTGGTCAAGTACGGTCTAATCCCCGAGTTCGTCGGGCGCCTGCCAGTCATTGCTACATTAGATGAACTCGATTCAGACGCACTGGTTAGAATTCTTAAAGAACCAAAAAATGCTTACACCAAGCAATATACGAAGCTATTTGAAATGGAAGATGTTGAAATCGACTTTCGTGATGGTGCACTGATGGCAATTGCAGAAAAGGCAATGGATCGGAAAACAGGTGCCAGGGGGCTGCGGTCGATTCTGGAGACTGTATTGCTGGAGATCATGTACGAGATTCCCTCAGACGATGACGTGTCAAAAGTTGTTATCGATGAGAGTGTAATCAACGGGACGTCGGAGCCTAAGCTGATCTATGAGAATCCAGATCAGTCCAAGGCAGCATCTGATTGAGTTTCCTCTGCCAAAATGAAGTAAAGAGGCTTAATTACCCCTTTTTCTTGGCTGCTCAGCCTGAAAGTTCATCCGTGGGGCCAGAGCGGAATACGGTCATTTAGTGACTTTCCGACAACATGATTGGACCAGAACCAGAAAATTTGATGAATAGCAGGAAAAAAGGGGCATTGTGGTCCCTTTTTCTTTGTATGATAGCTAGGATAAAGAGTAGGCAGGTTGATTTGGCAATGTAGTGCCTAAACAGCCATGCGGCGGTGCCTTTTATGGTATATTAATTAGTTTTAATTATAGTACAGGCAGTTTGGATCAGGAGTATTTATGGCGAATCAAACCAATGTCCCAATCGTCACATTGCGAGACATGGTCGTCTATCCCCATGGGGTACATCCATTATTCATTGGAACAGAAAAATCTATCCGGGCATTGGATTATGCTCAAAAGAACGATAAGGACAAAAAAGTTTTACTCGTTGCTAAGCGAGATCCAGAGATTGAAGAGCCAGGGATTGACGACCTTTATCGCTTTGGCACGATTGCGACCATCCTGCAATTGATACGACTGCCGGATAAGACCGTGAAGATACTGGTTGAAGGGGGGAATCGGGCAGAAGTAACTAACATAAAGGACGTTGGTGATTTTTTCACAGGTGATGTCGAAATAGTAGAAGATGAACAAGTCAGTGCTGGTGAATCAGAGGCATTGGTTCGGTCACTGATGTCAGCATTTGATCAGTATGTTCAATTGAGCAAGAAAGTACCTCCAGAAGTCATGACCTCGCTATCCAGCGTCGATGAACCCAGCAGACTTGTGGATACCATTGCCTCCCAGATGAGTTTAAAACTTGAGGAGAAACAACAGATCCTCGAGATGACCAGTCTGGGTGAACGTATCGAACACATGATGAAGCTGCTGGAATCTGAAATCGATCTGTTCAATGTTGAAAAAAGAATTCGAGGTCGCGTGAAGAAGCAAATGGAAAAAAGCCAACGCGAGTATTATCTCAACGAGCAAATGAAAGCCATTGAGAAGGAACTTGGTGATTTAGATGATGTTCCAAATGAAATAGAAGAAATGAAAAAGAACCTGTTAGACGCTGGTATGCCCAAAGAAGCGAAGGAGAAAACATCAACCGAGATTAACAAGCTCAAAATGATGTCACCGATGTCTGCTGAAGCAACGGTAGTGCGCAGCTATATCGATTGGATGTTAAACGTACCCTGGAAGAAACGCTCCAGAGTACGAACTGACATAGGTGAAGCGGAAAAAGTTCTTGAAGCTGATCACTACGGCCTGCAGGAAGTCAAGGAACGTATTCTTGAGTATCTCGCGGTACAAAAAAGAGTCAAGAAAATCAAAGGCCCGGTATTATGCCTGGTTGGTCCGCCGGGTGTAGGGAAAACATCTCTTGGTGAGTCTATTGCACGGGCAACCAACAGAAAATTCATCCGGATGGCTGTTGGAGGTGTTCGAGATGAAGCTGAAATAAGAGGGCACAGACGAACCTATATCGGCTCGATGCCGGGCAAGATCATCCAAAAGCTGGCAAAGGTAGGCGTACGAAATCCCATGTTTTTACTGGATGAAATAGACAAAATGGGTCAGGACCATAGAGGTGATCCAGCCTCGGCATTGCTAGAAGTTCTGGACCCGGAACAAAATAACAGTTTTAACGATCACTACATGGAAGTGGACTACGACTTGTCTGAAGTTATGTTTATCTGCACCTCAAACTCGATGAATATCCCGGCACCGTTGTTAGACAGGATGGAAATCATTCGAATTCCTGGCTACACGGAAGATGAAAAGTTGAATATTGCCTCACGTTATCTCATTCCAAAGCAGATCCAAAACAATGGTTTGAAAGAGAGCGAAATTGATGTCTCAGAAGACGCTATACTGGATCTGATCAGGTTCTATACAAGGGAACCCGGTGTACGAGGTTTGGAAAGAGAAATCGCCAAACTGTGTCGTAAGGTTGTCAAAGAGAGTGCCCTCAGCGAGGAGGAAGATGAGGAACAACATGTTCTCGACGGTGATTCCCTTGAGCACTACTCAGGAGTCAGAAAGTACAACTTTGGTCGAGCAGAGGAACAGGATCAGATTGGGCAGGTGACAGGACTTGCCGTGACCAGCGTAGGCGGTGAGTTATTGTCGATTGAGGCCGTAGCGGTACCTGGGAAAGGTCGAACGACCAAAACAGGATCCCTGGGTGACGTCATGCAGGAGTCTATTCAAGCGGCGATGACAGTTGTGCGGAGCCGGGCAGACGTACTCGGCGTTGCAAAAGATTTCCATAAAAAGTACGACTTGCATGTTCATATGCCGGAAGGGGCGACGCCGAAAGATGGTCCCAGTGCCGGTATTGCACTGTGTACAGCCTTAGTTTCCGTGCTGACAGGAATTGCAGCTCGTGCTGATGTGGCGATGACGGGAGAGATAACATTGAGAGGTCAGGTTTTACCAGTTGGTGGCTTAAAGGAAAAACTGCTGGCAGCTCATAGAGGGGGAATAAAGGAAGTTCTGATTCCAGACGAAAACCAGCGGGATCTTAAGGAGATTCCCGATAATATCAAAGGAGAATTGTTGATAAGGCCGGTTAAATGGATTGATGAGGTCTTGGAAATTGCTCTACAAAGAGTGCCCGAACCCCTGGCTGAGTCAGCAGCGAATAAACAAGAAACAAGCTCTGGAACTGATACAGACCGCAGAATATCTGCACATTAGGAGTTTTGGCTTGACAGCCATTTTATAGTATTGGTATAAGGTGATCTAGGGCATGGGGTAACTGCAAGGGAACTGCGGGGAAACTTAAAACCTTACGATTTGGGTTGTTACTAACTGTTAATTACTACTTTTAACTACATGAGAAGAGGTGCGGAGTGAATAAACAAGAACTAATTGAAAATATAGCGGGCTCGGCTGACGTTACCAAGGCAGCAGCAGGTAGAGCCCTCGACGCCGTGATTAATTCAGTCACGGGTGCTTTAACAAAAGGTGATTCAGTTGTATTGGTTGGTTTTGGTACTTTTAACGTGAGGGATCGAGCAGCGAGAACTGGTCGTAATCCCCAAACTGGTGAAGAGATTCAAATTGCAGCTGCGAAAGTTCCTGCCTTCAAGGCGGGTAAAGCTCTCAAAGAAGCGGTTAACAGTTACGCGATTAGTGATTAACGGAAACTAGCACCAACATTTACTTGCTGCTGATTACAACTGTTTGCAGTAAGTTTTTAACGGAAACTAGCACCAACATTTACTTGCTGCTGATTACAACTGTTTGCAGTAAGTTTTTAACGGTACAATAAGGCAATAAAATAAAATGGCGCATCTAAGATGCGCCATTTTTTGTGCGCTTCCTTGAATCTCTCCTGGTAAGAGATAGTTCAAGAAATTACATGAGGTAACTTATGTCCATTCAAGACATGCGAGATAAATCCGAAGGCCTGGTCGCCAAGTTCATTGTTGGCCTGATTATCGTTGTCTTCGCTCTGTTTGGTATGGGATCCATTACAACGTTCCTGGCACCGGTTCAGAAGGTCGCAACGGTTAACGGTGTTGATATCACACAACAAGAAATGGAAGTGGAAGTAGAGCGAACACGGCGACTCATGCTTGCCCAGAATAACGATCGCTCTGCAATCGATGAAGATCAACTCAGACAGAATGTTCTGCAGACATTGATAGATCGTAAATTATTGTCTCAGGCAACGGAAGATTTGGGGCTGCAGTTTGGTAATAAGAGTCTGGATGCTGAAATCATGGCAACGCCTGTTTTTCAGGTAGCTGGATCATACAGCCCTGATCAATTTCAACTTGTCATTGGTTCAGCAGGTTATAGCCCATTGAGGTATCGACAGGAAATGCGACGGGACAAGATGTTCATGCAGATCAGTAGTGGTATTCGAGACACTTCCTTTCTTACTGATGATGAAGCAAAACGAAACAGTCGTTTGGTACAGCAAACTCGTGATATCGCTTTTCTTCGAGTTGATGTTGATGGCCTCTTAAAGGATGTTGAGGTCACCGCCGATGAGATGAACCAGTACTACAACCGTTCCCCGGCCGATTTCATGACTGAAGAAACAGTAGACATTGAATACCTGGAGATAAAACGCAATGACCTGCTGGACGAAGTTGAAGTAAGTGATGAAGCATTGCAGCAGTTCTTTGAAGATACCAAGGAAATCTATTTTGAGCCGGAAAGGAGACGGATCTCTCATATCCTGATCGAAATGAATGATGAGGTGTCCGAGGAACAGGCAAAGCAAAAAATCGATGAGATCTATACAAAAATCACCTCAGGTGAAGACTTCGCTTCACTTGCAACTGAATATTCCGATGATACTGGTTCTGCAGAGTTGGGTGGTGATCTTGGCTTCAACGACCCAGAATCCTTTGTAGAGGAATTTGAAGAGGCAGCCTACAGTCTGGATCTGAATCAAATGTCCGAACCTGTCAGAACCGAGTTCGGCTATCATCTGCTGAAACTGAACGGACTGGAGGCAGCGAAAGAACCGGTGTTTGGCGAAGTTAAAGAGAAAGTTGAGACCGAATTTCGTGAGGTTGGTGCAGAGGAAATATTTGTAAGTCGATCTGCTCGATTGAGTGAAATCGCCTATGAGACCTCGGATTTGATTGAGCCAGCAGAAGAAGTTGGTCTGGAAATAATGACGACAGGTGGTGTAAAACGAGACCAGTCAATAGGACTGGCAGCAAATGCCAGTGTCATTGAAGCCGCATTTAGCCCGGATGTTCTCTTTGATGGGAACAACAGCAACTTAATTGAGATCACACCCAATCATCATGTGGTGTTACGTGTCAGTAACCATCAACCTCAGGAATTGAAGGCTCTTGAAACGGTATCTGATGAAGTGACCGAAGCCATTCGTCTTGAGAAAGCCACAGAAATTGCGCAGCAGCAGGCAAAGGAAATGGTAGAGATGCTTGAGTCGGGCTCAATCACCCGCTTTGTCGCTGATCAATATGGGCTGGAATGGACCGTTGTCGGGGAAGCTACCAGAAATGAAATGCAGATGGACCGGGAAATCAATGTACAGGCTTTTGCGTTGCCAAGGCCCCAAGAAGGAAATAAGTCAATCGGATATGCGATTCTGGCCAATGGAGATGCAGCTGTTATCAGTGTAACCAACGTCGTTAACAAGCCAGATGATGAAGTGAGTGGAGAGGAGCTATCCAGTTTTGCTCGAGCACTTGCGTCACAGCAGGGGCAGAGCGACTACCTCGAATTCAGAGGCAACCTGTATGCTGAAGGGACGATCGAATAACAGATCGTTACTCTGTCTGTGTTACATCGACATACAGAGTGATAGTGTCTCCCGGTTGGATGTACTTTTGTGAAGCGATCTTTCGGTTCCATTTCTCGATGTTGCTTACAGGTAGATTGAACTTGTGAGCTATTCTCGAAAGAGATTCACCATTACGTACCTTGTAGTTTATTTTGCGTATAACCTGCTTGTGATCTGGTAGAGTAGCCAAATGTTCTACTGGTTTCCTCGCGTTAAACACCAGCAATTCCTTGCCCGGATAGAGTAAATCAGTTGTACCCATGCCATTCCATTTCGCAAGTGCGCGCATGGATACGCCGAAACTACGTGATAGATCCCAGAGATTGTCATTTTTCTGAACTTTGTAACGTTGAGGTTCAGTACCTAATTTTTTCTCAACATAAGCCTGAGTTGATTTTAGTCGTTCCGTATCGCTCAACTGGTAGTGCTCACTTGTATTCGTTGCCACTGGGATAAGCAGTGATTCACCCGCAATGATGAGATTGCCTTTAATGCGATTTGCCCTTCTAATCGTATCGATAGTAGTCTGATATCGTTGTGCAATCAGTCCGAGGCTTTCACCATTTCGTATCTTGTGACGTTGCCAGCTGATACGAGCTTCATTGGGTAGATCAGCAATTTTCTTTTGGAACGCCGCTGCCTTGTTAACAGGAATGAGCAGTTTATGAGGTCCGTTCGGATGCGTTGACCATTTGTTGTATGCGGGGTTTAGTAAATACAGCTCTTCTATTGAAATCTGAGCTAACTCAGCAGCTTTTACCAGATCTATCTGTGAACCGACATCAACGATGTTGAAGTATGGTTCATTCGCAATCGGTTTCAGTGATATGCCATAGTGCTCAGCATTGGCAATGACCTCACTTATTGCGAGTAAACGAGGTACATAAGCTCGGGTTTCCCGCAGCAGTCCGAGCGAAAAGAAATCAGTTGGCTTGCCTGCTCGAGCATTTTTTCGCATGGAATATCTTACGTTGCCTTCTCCCGAGTTATAGGCTGCAAGCGCCAGCAACCAATCATGATTGAGTGATTTGTGTGATGATTCGAGATAGTTGAGAGCTGCATTGGTCGCAGCCACGATGTCTCGTCTCCCATCGTACCAATAGTCGATTTTCAGACCATAAAGTTTCCCTGTTGATGGGATGAACTGCCAGAGTCCGGAAGCCCTGCCATGTGAATAAGCGAAGGGGTCAAAGGCGCTTTCAACTACCGGTAACAGTGCAAGTTCCATCGGCAGGTTGCGCCGTTCAATTTCGCCGACAATTTGATAGAGGTAACGGGTAGCGCGGGTGGCTACACGGTCAATGTAGTCAGGATGATTTAGGTACCAGTTGATTTCCGCCTTGACCCTCGGACTGTCAAGGTGATGATCCAACATGAACCCGTTCCGTAGACGCATCCAGAGATCATTGATAACCTCTTGTTCCTCTGGTTCGATCGGCAGAGGATCGTCTTCACGTTCAAGAATGTCGTCTTGTCCGTCTTTTGTAATTGGCATTGCTGCGGCTATGACGATCTCTTCACTCACCAGTTTTGATAAATCCAGTTCTGACTCTGGCGTGCTGCCCGCATCCGGCTTGTCAGGACGATTAACAACTGAATCGAGTAGACTGGTCTGGCATGCGGATAGACTGACTACCAAAAATACCATAATGCTAAATTGCTGAGAGGTTCTCATTTTTATAATTGTTGTGTCCGGTTATAATCAGCTAAGAATTGTTCAAGTATAATCATATCCGTAGGATTCTACTATTATTCAAAGTACACAGATAAACTAATAGGGATCTCATAAAAGGTGAACGATGTTCAGCAGTGGTTTGATAGTGCTCTGGGCAAGCAAGTGTTGAGTACTCAACAAGCTGTGATGGATCAATTGCTGCCGGGATACTTCGGTTATCATTTGCTGCAAATGAGTGTTCAGAACACCGGGTTGTTTGATTGCAGTCCAATCGGTCATAAATTTGTGCTGACTCAGGATAACTGTCAGCACTTAGAAGGTCAGTCTGTATTTGTCGGTGATGGCGAGATGTTGCCCTTTGAAGATGACAGTATCGACGTAATCTTACTGCACCATCTTCTTGATTTTCATACTTCACCACAAAGGCTGCTTAGCGAAATAGCCAGAATTTCATTACCGATGGGCCAACTGGTCATCATTGGCTTCAACCCCATTAGCTCATGGGGGCTATGGAAACCAGTTGGTGCGATGAGAGATTTGCCACCCTGGAGCGGCAATTTCATCCGACCGGGACGGTTAATGGATTGGTTGAACCTGCTCAATTTCAAAATAGATCGAGCACAATACGCCCTTTATGGTCTGCCATTCAAGAAGAAATCAGTAACGACAACACCGGACTATTCTCAGGGACTTAGTCGAAATGCAAACTGGCCGTTTGGTGCCATCTACATAATCGTTGCACGCAAGCAGGTGAGTACCATGATCCCCATTAAACCGAAATGGAGTCAGAGACGGGCATTCGGTCAATTAGGTGTTGTAAGACCAGCTAGACCTGCCGCCAGCAGAGTGACTCGAATAATACCTCCCGGAGACTAGATTGGGAAAGGTTGTGGAAATTTTCACTGATGGGGCTTGCCGTGGAAATCCTGGTCCAGGGGGCTGGGGGGTTCTAATGCGCTATGAGGATACTGAGAAAGAACTCTGGGGTGGGGAGTCAGCCACGACCAACAATCGCATGGAATTGATCGCCGCAATCAAAGGATTAGAATTGCTTAAACGTCCCTGTGAAGTGGAGTTGACGACGGATTCTCAATATGTACGCAAGGGGATTACAGAGTGGGTTCAAAACTGGAAAAAGAACAATTGGAAAACCGCTGCAAAGAAACATGTAAAAAATGATGATTTGTGGCAGATACTTGACCGATTGTCGCAGACCCATGAGATTCGCTGGCATTGGGTTAAGGGTCACAGCGGACATCACGAGAACGAAATTGCAGATATGCTGGCTAACCGCGGTATTGATGAAATCATTCAGGAGCAAGAGTAATTGCGTCAGGTAGTTTTAGACACAGAGACCACAGGATTGGAGGTAGAGCAGGGACATCGAATTCTCGAGATAGGATGCGTTGAAATAGTTGATCGCAGGATTACCCATAAGCACTTCCATCAATATGTCAATCCTGAAAGGGATATTGATGATGGGGCACTTGAGGTCCATGGGATCACACGGGCATTTCTGGCGGACAAACCTGTATTTTCCGATATCTGGCAGGGTTTATTTGATTTCATCGGTGAATCCGAGATCATTATTCACAACGCGGCGTTTGATGTCGCCTTTATTGATTATGAGATGAGTATGATCCCGTCATCCCCGGGCCGGATCACTGACTACTGTACGATTGTCGATAGTTTGGAGATTGCCCGGCAGAAACATCCTGGTCAAAAGAACAATCTAGACGCCTTGTGTAAAAGGTACGGTGTTGATAACTCCCAAAGGGATCTTCATGGTGCCCTTCTGGACGCGGAGATTCTGGCTGATGTATATCTTATGCTTACCGGTGGTCAGGTATCTTTAAGTTTAGGCTCGGGAAGCGAGTCTGATAACAGTAGGGTGTCTGGTAAAGAAACCCGGCTTGATTCAAATCGACCTCCTTTACGGATCATCAGAGCCAGCGCAGAAGAGATTGAAAAACATGAGGCGAAGCTTGATGAAATCGACAAGGCATCCGGCGGATCTGTTTGGCGGAATATTGTGAGATCTGAGCCTTAAAATGTTTGTGTGGCCGGAAGCGCATCTGGATTTTGTACCCGAGGTATTAGAACCTGAGCAAATTAACGAGGCTTATTATTTCGTATTTGATGGTGGGGAGATTCTGCTCAATTTTGATGAAGCAGGTCAATGGGTACCTCTGGAAAACCTCGATCAACGGTTTCAAACCGGTTTAAGACAGTCCCACTATATGGGAAGTCTTGGTGGAGTTGATTGTTTCACGGTTGAAACTGATCTTGGTGAGGCGGATAAGGGGAGCCTTCGGAGTCTGTTTGGTAAAACCGACAATCTGATGTTCAGCCTGGCGGGTCGTGCCGTCCAATTATTGGATTGGTTTCGAGTCCATCAGTTCTGTGGTCGATGCGGGCAACAAGCTGAGCGTCATACCAGTGACCGGGCGATGGTCTGCAGCAATTGCGGTATCCATTCGTACCCCAGGTTATCTCCGTCAATCATTACGTTAGTCCACAGTGATAACAAGGTTCTGTTGGCGAGAAATCATCGATTTCCAAATGGGATGTACAGTACCCTCGCAGGATTTGTAGAACCAGGTGAGTCCATTGAAGAGACCTTAAGGCGAGAAGTCAAAGAGGAAGTTGGTGTGAATGTAGGTAATCTTGAGTATCTGGGAAGCCAGCCATGGCCATTTCCAAACTCACTGATGCTTGGTTTTCTGGCAGAATATGATTCGGGGGATATCGTTCTCCAGGCTGAAGAAATTGCTGATGCTCAGTGGTTCGATTGTAAGGAGTTGCCGGAGATTCCTGGAAAAGTTGCAATCTCAAGGTGGATTATCGACACATACTTAGGCCGTTTGGGAATTCATGGTTAGATCCAACTTGGGTGTTCCACCCGCTTTCCTCGTTATGCCACTAACCTGAAGTACTGAGTTAGCTTACTAAGCCGAAATGATTTCGTTTTGTAGTATCGAACTGAAAATCACCTGGTTGTATCTTGCACTATTCGAAAATCATCAATTCGGCGAGTGAAGCCAATACGATCAAAATACTCAAGTATTTCGATGCTCAGATTTCTACCGATACCAGCTTTGTCTCGAAATTCAATCACTGTAAATTTGTTATCTTCGCTGGAATTTGCCAGGTCTATTGCTATCTCCTTCAACGACTGCACCGCTGGAGGCAGGAAGAATCTGTTCTTTACAGGTCGAACAACTAGACCGAATTTAATACAGTTGCCTAACAGCTTTTCAACGGCGCCAGGGGGTAGGTTTACGGCTTTAGCCAGATCATGCAGTACAGGAGGTTTGAGTAGATCATTTTGAAGCAATGGCTTTACCTTATTCCATAATGCCATCTCGGGTCCTGCCAGCTCGATATTGTGGGCAGGTAGTTTAAGCTTGTTCCCGATCTGCAGGATTTTTTGGGTTTGCAGCAAGATCTGTACAGCACATTTTATGATGTCCACGCCAGGATCCAGCAGGCTGATGAGTTGCTGTTCAGGAATTCCGGTCTCTTGAGGATGAGTTTTATGCCAGTCCTGCATCATTTCAAGAATGTCTTTTTTTGCACTATCGACAGCGTCTGAACTAAAGAGTATTCCCGAGCCGTCAGTTACTCCGAATTCATCAGTTGAAAAATCCGTGATGTTGAAACAAGACTTTAAACGTTTTGTATCGACGCCAGAAACGGCGACCCTAACCATCTGTGTAATCCTCTCCCGGAAATCAGACGTCAGCATGGCCGAAAGCATCTGGATTCGATCTTGTTTTGCCCTGCCTCTTTTTGGGGAGTAGGGGTCGATCACCTTACCACCGCCCAGGGTTCTAGAGGCAGATTGATCTCTAATAATAAGCTGGTCGCCGTAGTAGACATGAATAGGTTCTGACAGGACTAGCTGTGCTAACTGTTTGTCACCAGGTGTGATTGATTTGGATTCCAGAGTTGCGACCCGACCCGTGACGTGTTGGGCTGCACTGTGAACATGAACCGGCGTCCAGTGGTACAGAGGATTCGCTTCGCTTCCGAGCAAAATGATTTGAACATCAATTCGATCAGAGAAAGGCAAATCCGCCACGCTAGAGAGCCAGTTACCGCGGCTGATCAGGTCACGATCAATATCACCTGTAATATTAATAGCACATCGATCGCCAGCGCTGCCTGAATCGGAGTTCTGATTTTGTCGATGAATCCCCCTGACTCTTACGGATCGATTGTGTGGCAGTAGATAGATTTCATCACCGACATTAACGTCACCCGAAAATACGGATCCTGTAACTACATTGCCTGAGCCTTTTACTGAGAAACTGCGGTCAATAGCCAGTCTGAAATTGCCGTCAGCCTGCTTCGTTATAATAGAGTCTGATTCTGACCAGAGATTTCCTAGCAGTTGGTCAATTCCTTGCCCGGTAGCACTTGAAACGGGATAGATTGGTGCCTCGCCTAAACTGGTGTTAGCCACCAACTGCCGGATTTCCTGTGTGACATTGAGCATCCTATCTTCGTCTACGCGATCGATTTTGGTCATGACAACGCAGCCCCGATTTAGACCCAGTAAGTCCAGAATCGCCAGGTGTTCGCACGTTTGAGGCATAGGCCCATCGTCCGCTGCTATCACCAGCATACCGAAGTCAATGGCGGCAACACCGGCAAGCATGTTACTAATGAACTTGATGTGACCAGGCACATCGATAAAACCAATAGACTTCGACCCGTTATGCATATAGGCGAAACCCAGGTCTATGGTTAATCCCCTGACTTTCTCCTCCTCAAGGCGGTCGGTTTCAATGCCAGTCAGCGCGTGTACCAGGCGTGTTTTACCATGGTCTACATGGCCTGATGTTGCAACAATCATGTCGAAATGAGATGTAACTGACTCGAGACGGGTTCGGTCACAGATAAGGTGCGGAGATCGAAATAGAGTGATCCGTTTTGCATTCGACCAATAATTGGTACCGGCAAACCACGGAATTGCGAAGCCAATTCAGTCAGCGCGCTGTCCGATGGGTTTTTTGGGGTTATTCTAAGAGCGCAACTCGGTAATAGGCTAGCTGGCAGTGAGCCACTGCCGATTTGACTTTCGCATGATTCAAGCGACACCTGGGCAATGGATTTCAATGAGTCCTGGAGTTCGGGTAGAAGTTTCTTTGCCAGGGCTTCAATCTCCGTGAAGGATCTGGTCAGATATCTGAGTGTCGGGAGAGTCCGAGGTAGAGAATCGGGATCCAGATAAAGTTTGAGTACTTCGAACAGGGCTGCGATTGTCATCTTGTCGACTCTTAATGCCCGCTTCATGGGATTATTTTTTATTTTTGATATGAGTTCCGATTTCCCGACAATAATCCCGCATTGTGGGCCGCCCAGTAGTTTGTCCCCTGAAAAAGTAACCAGATCAGCACCTGCTGCCAGTGTTGATTGGACCGTTGGCTCATAAGGTAATCCCCAGCGGGTGAGATCCACCAGGGTGCCGCTGCCTAAATCTGTCACAAACGGCAGGTCGTGACTGGCCGCGATTTTTGCAACCTCTTCATCCGAAACACTCTCAGTGAAACCTTGAATTTCATAGTTGCTGGTGTGGACTTTCATCAACAGGGCGGTGTTTTCATTGACAGCTTTTTCGTAATCCCTGGCATGGGTTCGATTGGTCGCCCCCACTTCAATGAGATGACAACCAGAGCGTTGCATCACTTCGGGGATACGAAATGATCCACCGATTTCAACTAATTCACCTCGCGAAACAGGCACTTCTTTTTGGTCAGCAAGGGTATTGAGCGCTAACATCACTGCAGCTGCGTTGTTGTTGACCACGGTCATGGCTTCAGCACCTGTGATATCCAATAACAGGGATTCGATATGTGAATCTCTGTCACCTCGACGTCCCGTGTTCATCTCAAACTCAAGATTGCTGTAACTTGTTGCCACCTGACTGATTGCTTCGATAGCCGTGAGAGGAAGTTCCGCCCGACCCAGATTGGTGTGCAGTACCGTTCCTGTGAGATTGATGACCCGAGTCAGGCTCGGAGCGTGGATTTCGCGCAACATGTTTGATAACGATTCAATAATTTCAAGATCGGTTGGGACATCGGTCCTGCCAGCTTTCAGTTCCTCCCTGATTTCGTCTAGGATCTGTCGGATGCTTTCTGCAACCCTGGGGTGTCCGTAGGTGGTAACAAGATCACCAGCCCCGGTTAATAACTTATCTACTCCTGGTAGTTGAGACAGGATTGATTGAGGCATTTAGACTAGCCCTGAGCCGCTCTCACAGCAGTCTGAAGAGGTCCGAGTTTGCGGATCCAGGCTCTTGTTGTGAGGGTTTTGTTCTTTTCCCAGTTGTCTTTTGCAGTCGCTGCTGTGGGTCTGTCTGGATAGATGCCTAATAAGAGGACATACCACTCGCTACCCTGGCTGTTAATCCGAGTATAAAGGGGTTCGGTAATGCCATACTGCTGTGCGTATTGGATAACAGCTTCTTCATCCTGCAATGCCAGTAGTTGAACTGCATACGCATCGGCAGGGTACTGCAGAATCGACTCGATGCCGGTCGATGTGGGAAGAGATTCTTCAGGTTTGTTGGATACCAGTGCTGGTTTTTCTGAAGGTGTGCCTTCCTGAACGGGCTCTTGGCTGATCGCCCGCGGGTTAACTGCAGCAATCCTGGATGAATCACTGGCATTCTCACACTGCCATCCACTTCGATCCTCCTTGCCATAGCAGTACCATTCACGTTTGGTTGTCGGACTCGTCAGGAGTTCGGGTGTATCACAGTCTTGACCTTTACAGTCATCACCATCGAAGAAACCACCAATAAAGGCGCATCCGTTAACGGTCAGAAGGGCCATCATGAGGATGGTTGATTTTAACGATTTCATATTGTTCCGTCGTGTACCTGGTGAGTGGATTCAATCATAGATTTGAATCAGACGACAGAGGAATTCATCGGGATGAGAGCTATCGGCGAGGTACAGTGATCGACGATGTTATCCTGCATGAAGTTGGTCTTTGTGGGGAAATAGACTAAAGATACCCCCGGTATGGATAAACACAATATCGCTACTGGTAGTGAAACGGCCCAGGCTGAGCTCGGTCATTAGACCGTGAAATGCCTTACCTGTGTAAACTGGATCCAGTAGTATTCCCTCGGTTCGCGCCAGATCCCTGATGGTGTCAAATACTGGCGTATCGGCTCTCCCATAGCCTGGTCCGACGTGGCCACCAATGATATTTACCTCTAACTCATTGATATTGATGTCATATTTGTAGCGTTCTCGCCATGACTGAATATCTTTGGAAACTTTATCGACAAAATAAGCCTCATTCTCGCTGACGCTGAACGACATTATCCCGGTGTCCAGTTGATACAGATGATTTCCCAGAATGAGTCCACCCGCTGTTCCTCCTGAACCTGCCGCAGAAAAGATGAATCCCGGATTGATATTGACACTGGTAAAGTCAGACTTGAGTTCTCGGCAGGCCTCTATATATCCCCAGAGGCCGATCTCATCACTGGCACCTATCGGGATGGCATAGGGTATTTCACCCTGCTGGCGGTACTGGTTCGAAATGTCTTCAACAACGCGATCCAGTTCTTTAAAATCCGCTCCGGAGACAAAACTGATGTTGGCGCCAACCAGTTCATCAAGTAGCAGATTCCCATCAGGATGCTCACTGCTTTTTCCCCTTAAAATTAGATGAGAGCGAAGCCCCAGCTGACTGGCAACAATGGCTGTTGCGCGACAGTGATTGGATTGGACTGCGCCAGAGGTTATAAGAGTGGTAGCGCCTTCCTCCAATGCCTGAGCTACACAGAATTCCAGTTTTCTCAGTTTGTTGCCAGAAGCTGCGGTGTCTGTAAGGTCATCTCGTTTCATCCAGATAGTCGGTACCTTGTGTTTCTCACTAAAACGACGCAGAGGAACAAGAGGGGTTGGCAATCTTGCCAAATTCAATCTTGGCGGAGTGATAGGTTCCATAACATCAGATGATTAAAACGAAGTCAGGATGTTAAAGCTAAGTTGCTTGTAATACAAAAAGGAAAAGAGGTGGGACTGGGCCTAGACAGCAATGTTAATGTACGCAATCAATTATCAACCAAATACCGGTTGGAGGAGAGTTGAATCGCCGGATTAAAGCTTGTTGATAATTTCCCGACCACCAACGACTGACATGAGTATTACGGTTTCACCTACATCGGTAATCGGCACATCAAAAATATGCCGGTCGAGTACAAGAAAATCTGCATCCTTACCCACTTCGAGTGAACCCGAAGACTCACCAACTTTGTTAGCGATTGCGCTATTGATCGTAAAAATCTTGATGGCGGTTGCCAGATCAATAGCCTGCTCTGGCCACAGCATCTCTTCGCCGTTACTGAAAGGATCAGCCCGGGTTACCATCGACTCAATACCCGGCCATGGATTAGGTGTTGGTACCACAGGCCAATCAGAACCATAAATAACCAGTGCGCCAGATTCTATCAAACTCCTAACAGGCCAGACTTTTCGCTCCGGTCCAAGCCATGCTTCCCAATCCAGACCCGGAATCGGATGCCAGAGAATCGGGCACATCTCTGCGGCTACATTCAGCTCCACAAACCTGGGAATATCATCCGGGTGTATCAGTTCTGCGTGGGAAACTTCATGAATCAGGCCACTGTCACCATTTTTCGTTCGAGCCACTTGAATGGCATCCAGGGCTGCCCGAACTGAGCGATCACCGGTCGCATGAATCTTGACAGTGATTCCCCTGCTGTCCAATTCAGTCAGATCAGTAGCGAGTTGTTCAGGTTCGATCATTAATTTACCACGCCAATGATCCCCGAAAGCCTCGCTGGGCAGATATGGCTCGAGCATAGCCGCTGTATAAGTTGGCGGAATACCATCCAGCATTATCTTGGCAAAGTTGGTATCCATCCGATCACTTGCATAGTTTACCCGCTCAGCTATGAGAGCGAGTTCATCCTCATGCGAATTTGCCCAGGCACTCTTCCACGACAGGCTGGTTTTGACATTCAGTGGCATCGCTCCCTTCGCCCGCAGATCAACATATGCCTCCATCCTCTCGGTGGTGACAAGGGCAGCTTTAAAGGTGGTAATTCCAAATCTCATGATCTGCTTGATGCTCCAGTCGAGTGCATCGGACCTTTGCTGCAAACTGTAAGCAGGCAGATTCCTGCGGGATTCATAGGCGGCGTTATCCAGTAATATTCCTGTTGCCTCACCGGTCTGAAGATCCCTGACAATAACACCCCCGCTAGGGTCGGGTGTAACATTATCAATGCCAAGCAGTTCAAGGCCTCTGGAGTTAACCCAGGCATTGTGCACAGTCCAATCCATCAGGAAAACCGGATGACTGGGGGCTATCTCATCCAGAATTTCCTTCGGGGTCTTAGAGGTACCCATGAACAGCCCATCGTTCCACTGCCCACCGCGGAGCCACTCTCCTTCGGGAATGTCGACAAGACAATCTTTTAGGGCATCGAGTGCTTCATCAAGAACTGCGGTAAGAAAACTGCATTGCACGGTCTTTCCGATACCACTATCGTACGGGTGAATATGCGTGTCGTGGATACCTGGCATCATCATGCTACCAGCCATGTCATTAACGCGCGTATCATCACCAATGTGTGCAGCTATATCTTCTTCGTTACCAACAGCAATGATCTTGCCATTGCCGACTGCCATTGCGCTGGCCCAACTGTCATCAGCATCAACTGTATAGATCCTGGCATTGGTATAGACCGCGTCAGCGGATACTAATCGTGATGTTTCGTCAGATGCATCGCACCCCACCAAAGCAATGCTGACTACTAACAGCAGCGTGTGTATTTCTATTTTTGTCGTTCTCCATTTTACCGGCAGGTCAGTTCTTCTCATAAACAAGCTTCCCTTCAAAGTATGTCTGATGAATCTTTGTTTGAGCCACCTCATCAACGGGAATCTCAAAAATATTTTGCTCCAACACTATGAAATCTGCCAGTTTGCCAACCTCCAGACTACCAATGCGATCTTCCATTTTCATTGCGCGTGCGCCGTGAAGAGTATAAATCTCAATAGCTTCTTCAAGCAAAATCGCCTGCTCTGGCCAAAGGGAGCCTTTCACATTGTCCCTTGGGTCACGACGCGTGACAAACGCCTCGACGCCAGGCCAGGGATTGGCGTTCGGTACAGCTGACGGCCAATCAGAACCGGCCAGTATCGGCGCTTCTGCGTCCAGTAGATCTCTTGTAGGCCAATAGTTTTTACCTCTTTCGCCTACTGCAGAGATAACCGCATCAATAATGGGTGACGGATGCCAGAGAATCGGGCAGAGATCAGCTACCGCATTGAGTTGAGCAAAACGGCCGATATCAGTGGGATGGATAAAACCTGCATGAGCGAGTTCATGACGCTTTTCGCTGTTACCAAGGGTCTTGCGTACAATTTCTATGGCATCGAGTCCTACCCGGACAGACCTATCACCCGCCGTATGCATCTTGACCGTATAACCCCGCTTATCAAGTTCAACGAGGTCACTGGCTAGCATGTCAAGCCCGACATGCAGGTCGCCACCGTTAAAATCATTGCCATGTGCCTTATCAGGCAGATAAGGGTCAAGCATCGCAGCTGTTCTGGCCGGAGTGGGCACGCCGTCCAGGAAAATCTTCACAAATTCTGTGTGAACATGTTCGGATTCATAACGATCGCGAATTCGATCAATTTCATCAAAGTCTAGCGGAGTGTTGCGATGTCCATAGGGCGTACGAATACTGGTAGCCATGTGGATAGTGAGTTCGCCCATCTTATCAGCGCTGACTAAGCCGGCCATTTCCTCTTCTTCAATTGCTGCCGCTTTTGCGGCAGTAATTCCATAAGCATTGGCATAGTTAGAAAACCACTGAGCAGCCTTGACGTACTGTTTATCCGAGTACTTAGGAACAGTAGAGCGAACCAGACCCTGGGCTGTTTCAATCAGAATCCCATTCGGGGTGCCATCCTGCTCGCGCACAATGGTACCGCCAGTCGGATCTGGAGTAGAGGCAGACACTTCAGCGAGTTCGAGCGCTTTAGAATTAGCCCAGCCATTGTGACCGCTGTCATCGCTTAGAAAGATGGCGGCGTTACCCGAGACCTCATCGAGGAATGACCTTGGCGATAACATCTCGAAGCGCTGGAAGAAACCACTGTCCCACTGACCACCAATAATCCATTGCGCGTCCGGTCTATTTTCAACACAACGGGTGATAGTTTCCCTGATTCGGTCTGGATCCGCAGAAAACGGAAAGTTACACTGATACAGCTCTTTGACTGCGCCTCCCAGAGGGTGAATATGCGCATCAACCAGGCCCGGTAATACCAGACGTCCTTTAAGATCTACAACCTTTGTATCTGAACCGATATAAGTGTCAGCGGCAGCTTCATCGCCAACAAAAATGATCTGGTCGCCTGAAACCGCAATCGCTTCAGCCATCGACTGATCTGCCGCAACCGTGTATATCATGCCTTTGCGTAGAACCAGATCAGCCGTTTGCTCAGGCTGCTGGCAACTCGTTAGGACAATAATCAATGAGACGCATACGGGTGCACCCCACCATAGTGGCCTAATCACTATCCAGCAACTCTGCAAAAAGCAGTCGTTATTAGCGTATCAGTTCGAACCGAATTTGTAGTCGAGCGAAACACCCCAGGTACGTGGCATACCGTTGGCTCGAACATAGGGCCCATTGCCACCCTGATAAGCAGCGGGATAATAATACTCGTCGGTAATATTCCTGCCCCAGAGTAGCACCCGCCACTTGCCATCATCAGAGCCGTAACCGAGCCTCAGATTAGTAATACCGTAATCGTCAGTTGCATCGGAAGGCTGACTGCCACCCGTGGTTGAATCCGTATAACTGTAGTCGACGGCTATATCCATTATACTACTGCCTCCAACAGCCCATTCTCTGGCAATCAGTGTGTTGAATTGCATATCAGGAGACATCGCCAGTTCACCGCCGGAAGCATCTTGTAGAACGATAGTCGGCCATGCGCTGAGATCCCGATCCACGGCCATCCACTCTTTGATCTCCGTATCGAGTAAGGCGATGCCTAGCTGAACCATCCAGCCATCTGCAGGTACCCACTGCATATCGAGTTCGGCACCAGTGATTTCGGACTTATCAACATTAGCCAGACCAGAGATGTTACCCACAAATGTCACAGCAGCGTCCTGCTCTTGTTTGTCTTTGTAATCATAAAAAAAAGTAGCTGCATTTAACTGCATTCTACCATCGGCCAGGGTTGCCTTGATTCCAACCTCATAGGCAGTCAGAATCTCTTCCCGTATTGGTTGCAACTGCCTGGTACCGTTAGAATTTGCGCCGTTAAAGCCGCCCGACTTGAAGCCGTTCGATACCGTACCATAGATCAACACATCGTCATTCACTGAATAATCAAGCGTAACCTTACCCATCATGCGATCTGTCTCAATGGTATCGCTGAATACACTGAACGCCGCATCCGGCGTCCCTGCGATAATCATGGAAAGGATGTTGGTGGCCGAATCCGGATCATCATCAATGGTCGCACAGTCACCCACACCCATGGATGTGCCAAATGCAAAATTCATAAATCCTGCAAGGGTGCCATCGTCGGCAACAAACGTACAGCCAGCCCAGGTCCGCTCTTCACTGGTATAACGAGCCCCCAGCGTCAGTTGCCATGCATCGCTGAGCTGCCATTCCACATGGCCGAATACCGCTATGGAATCGGTTTCCTGCTCGTATTTTGTATCTAGCTCCATAATCGGCGCTGCCGCGAATGGCGTGGGCAGACCCCAATCAGCTGAGGCGAAACCATACAGAGAATCAGACATGAAATAATGGTAATACTCGTCCATCTCATCTGTTGAATAATAAACACCGGCAATCCAGTTAAGATCATCATCGCCGCCCGACAACCGTAACTCCTGTGAAAACGTGGACAGATCCGTTGTGTTGATATTACTTGAGTCATTATAGAAGCCACCGTCCCAGTCATTGGATTCCTCCCTGTCAAACTGATCAAAAGCACTAATTGACGTCAGCACTACATTGCCCAGATCCCAGGTAATTGTTGCCGATGCACCAAACAGCTGATTATCGCGCTGGGGTCTGAGCTTGAATGTTTTTCCTGTCTGGGCACTGGTATAGCTATTAGTCCAGTCTGCAGCTTCATTGTCGCCGGTAGAATACCAGGGAGGGGTCTCACCAGCATTAGCACCAAAGACATAATTGCCCAAAGGAGAATACGGAGTTGAAAATTCACTTAGGCCGATCACAGTCGCGTTATAGGACGTGTTTGCCCTGTTTTCTGACTGGTCATCAACATAGTGCAGATTCAACATCAAACTCGCGTTGTCGCTGAGATCTATATCCAGCATAGCGCGAAGCGCAAAGGTATCCAGTTCGCCCAATTCATCATCCCGAGTCGTGCTCTTTTGCCAACCTTCACCGGATTGAACGGTTCTGACAGCGAGTCTTCCCCGGGTTGAGTCACCCAATGAGCCATTGATATAGCCTTCCAGGTCAAAAGTCCCATAACTACCTGTACCTACTGTGATACCGGCTTCGGATTCATCTGACGGTCTTTTGCTGACGAAATTGATCTGACCTGCTGTCGTGTTACGACCGTAAAGATCACCTTGCGGCCCTTTAAGGACTTCCACTCTTTCTACATCGAACATCAAACCGCGGCTCATAACAGTGTAAGGGATGGCTACACCATCGAAATACAGGCCCACCGTGGATGATGCCGCAGTAGAATAATCCTGGTAACCGACGCCACGGATAGTATAAAGGGGAACACCGGTAGCTGCAGTTTCATTGACAGTTAGTCCGGGTGTGAACATCGCCATATCTTCGGCGGTCTTTAATCCCCGGTCCTTAAGTTGCTCGCCAGTGAAAGCGTTAACCGTGATGCCGACGTCGTTAACGCCCTGCTCACGCTTTTGTGCGGTTACGATGATTTCTTCCAAAACTTCAGAAAAAGCCTGGAAAGGTATCAAAGTCGAAAACACGAGTAACGTTATACTGATTAGTCCTTGCAAAGTTATCCCCCTATATCTGTTCTTGTAGTTCAAATTCCTAAGACTCCTCTCATTCAAGTTACTCAAATAATCCGAGATAGTTAAATTAAGAAGTTAAAATAATCTTTCAGTATGCCAAAACGTAACCTTAATTACTCGACCTTTTGGTGCATACCATGGACGTGATTAGGAAAAACAAACCCATCCTCTAACTTTCAGAAATGTATCTGAATGCGCTGGAGCTGTTCACCGTAGCCTTGGGATGTCGTAATTCGTCAGTCTATTGACTGAAATTTCGCCACAAGAACGCCAGATCCTGTACTCAGGAGGAGATACAGGTTTAAGAACCCTCGATTGGGCTGCTTGTCTCGGGCCTCTTTTGTATCCGGTGAAAACGTTATTCTGACTGAAGGCTCGAAGCCGTCGAAAATATACCCGTGGGGGTTGGCAGCTCTCCCTTGGCCCCGGCCGGAGATTATTCCCCCGAGGCCTCGTAGACGACCTTGCCACCAATGATGGTCTTGACCACGCCGATGGTTTTGATCTCGTGGGGGTCTACTGTCAGGATGTCCTTGTCGATAATGCAGAAATCGGCCACCTTGCCCACCTCGATAGAGCCTTTGACATCCTCCTGGTGATCCTGCCAGGCGCCGTTGATGGTGTAGCTTCTGATGGCTTCCTCAACGCTGATACGTTCCTCTGGGCCACTGACAGTCCCCGAAACCAGACTCTCCCGAAGGACGGCGTTCTCCACCCCTAACCGCCAGTTGGGCACGGTTATGGGCGCGTCGGAACTGGAGGTCAGGTTGAGACCCGAATCGATGGCTGTCCGCGTCGGCCACTCGTAGGCTGCCCTCTCATCGCCGACCACGGCCGGATCAAAGTCAGAGATCATAGCTTCGATGGTTGGCTGCATGGCTACGCCGCCCTTGATTCCAGCCAGCTTCTGACATGCCTCAGGGCTGATAAAGTCGCCGTGGACAACATAGTGGCGTGGGTCGCCGCCTGGTTTTTCGGCCAAGGCCTCGACGTATCCGTCCACTGTGGCGTCGATGGCCCGGTCGCCCGTGGCGTGAACCGCAATCTGATGGCCATAGTTGTGGACCAGTTTGATCATCCTGATCAGGTTGGCCCGCTGTTCCTCGTCCGTTTCCCCGGGCAGGACCGAGACGCCGTGTCCGAAGTCACCGCTGATGTAATCCTCGTTCATCCAGGAGGTGTAGGTCAGAGGGATGCCGTCGGCGAACAGTTTGATGCCGGGGAAGTTGAGCCATTCAGGATCGGTGTCCCGGGGTATAGGAAAGGATTCGAGGCCCTTTTTTAAATCGTCGTAATTCAGGGCCCCGTAATCGCCCAGCAGAATCAGGATAGTTGCCCGGGCGGCCAATTGACCGCCGTCGAGTAGTTCCCGGTAGATGTCGATGAACTCGGCACTCATAACCCCGTAAGCGTAGGCTTCGCCGCCGGGTCCGATGGCTGCGTCGGTGAAGCTGGTGATCCCGTTGGCGCTCAGGTGGCCGATGGCCGACAGAAGGGCTTCTTTTTTTTCTTCCCGGGTCAGGATGGGCACGAATTGGGTGACCAGGGCCTGGGCTCCCAGTTCCAGAAAAATGCCCGTCGCCTTGCCCCCGGCATCCCGCTCGATAACACCCGAAGGGGGCTCAGTATCGCTGGTGATACCGGCGAGTTCCAGGGCTTTGTGGTTGACCAGGATGGTATGCCCCGAAAAATCGGTCAGGATGACCGGGTTGTCGGGCGAGACCGGATCGATGTCCGAACCTCTGGGGAACATCGAAGGATCGTTTTTGCATTCCTCCAGCGAGCCCTGATCCCAGCCAAAGCCGCGGATCCACTCACCTGGCTCGACCTCGGCCGTCTTGACCCGGACGGCCTCGACGATATCGCCGATGGATTGAACCTGGGGGAAGGACAGATCCAGGGCCAATGGTGGCCGGGTCGCTCCAAAAAAGGGAGCATGCATGTGGGAGTCGTTGATCCCCGGTAGCATGGTTTGCCCGTCCAGGTCGATTACCTCGGTGGCTGGTGTGATCAAGGTCTTGACGTCATCATTGTCACCCACGGCGACAATCCGGCCATCCTTGACCGCCACCGCTGAGGCGATCTCGAAGTTTTGATTTACGGTTATTACCTTACCGTTTACGATGACCAAATCAGCTGCGGAATTTCCCATTTACCCCTCCTGCTCCAGATATTCGACGCTCCGGGCCAGCGCAACGCCCGGCTCGACCTTAGTTTGGTTGATGCCGAGTACAGGGAGTATAAACAAGCTGGTGCATGACGTCAGCCTATCAGAACAGCTACAAGGCAAAGAAGTGCTGGAGGAATCTGTCTGTGATTTGGATGAAATAATCGAGATACTGGAAGATAAAGATTGGAGTGAGGACGAACTTAACATCGATTTCAACACGGTGTTTGGGTAGTCAAACAGCGAGTGTTTCCATGGTAATCCCCCCGAAAAAGAGTGGTGCTCAAAAGTAGGATTTTCCAATATAGTTTAACCAGGAGAACCTACATGAAACGATCAAAATTTACAGATAACCAGATCATCGCCATCCTCAAAGAAGCA
>Ga0187833_10000610_pt1 | contig 41479 bp, 52 predicted proteins | sample ETNtaG_37_FD_167968 | JGI IMG/M metagenome (GOLD analysis project Ga0187833, IMG submission 167968) | Marine microbial and viral communities from oxygen minimum zone, Eastern Pacific Ocean - ETNP2014_SV_400_PacBio MetaG (Illumina Assembly) | ecosystem: Environmental > Aquatic > Marine > Hypoxic...
CTCCGGATTTTTGCAGTTGATTGATCTCTCCGGTAATCTTGTTTCTTTTATGCCGAAGTTCCTGGCTTTTTTTCAGCAGATTCCTATACTCTTCATCTTTTTTTAACAGGTCATCTACCCATTTAACTTTCTCCAGATCATTCCTTTTCTTAAGGTCTTTCTTTACAAGATCAGCATTTTCCCTTATGAATTTTAGTTCAAGCATATGGCTTTGATTGGCAATAGTGTATAAAAATGTTTCTGAAAAATAGAACCATCAAAACAAAAATTTAAATATAGGGTGTTTTTCTCAAGGATTATGACTGAAAAAGGAATGTTTGATACTATAATAATAGGGGCAGGCGGAACAGGCCTGGCTGCTGCTATGTATGCAGGAAGATTGAATATAAAGGCAATGGTTTTAGGTGCAACTTCTGGAAATGAGCTGCCAATCGGGGGAGTTATCACTTTAACAGATAATGTTGAAAATTATCCTGGTTTCAAGCATTTGACAGGACAAGAACTGGCAGAAAAGCTCGAAGAGCATGCAAAAGAGTATGATGTGCCCATTAAAGAAGAAAAGGCCATTGATGTTTCTAAAGATGGAAAAAAGAACTGTTTTATTGTTAAGACAGAAAAAGCAGAATATCCCACAAAAACTGTACTGTTTGCAACTGGAGCCAAATGGAAAGAGCTGCCAATGAAAGGCGCTGAAGAATTTAAGAACAAAGGTGTGCATTATTGCGCTTTGTGTGATGGTGCTATGTTTAAGGATAAGGCAATGGCAGTGGTAGGGGGCTCTGATACTGCTGCAAAAGAAGCTTTGCTTCTTGCACAACACGGAAAAAAAGTATATATTATCTATAGGAAGGATAAGATCAGGCCAGAGCCTATAAATACAAAGCTTATTGAAAAAGATAAGAAAATTGAAGTATTAACAAATACAAATATTTTGGAGATCAAGGGAGAGAAATTTGTCACACATGTCATTTTAGATAATGAATACAATGGCAGCAAGGAATTAAAATTAAATGGAGTTTTTGGGGCAATAGGGCACATACCATTGTCAGATCTAGCTGTTAAGTTAGGGGTTAAAATAAATAAGAAAAAAGAGATAATGATTGACAGAGATTCAAAAACAAATATTCCTGGTATTTATGCAGCTGGAGATGTTGTCGATTCCGGCTTTAAGCAGGCAATTACTGGGGTTGCCGAAGGAGTTGTTGCAGCGCATTCTGCTTACACTTATGTCCGGGAAAACGAGTTTGTGTGCTATTCTGAATAATCTTTATAAATAGCTAAGTATTTCTATATATTATGCCTTTTTCAAAATCATATCCAAGGACCAGCAAAGTTTCTCCTTATCCCCATTGGGAAGAGATATTTTTGACTGAAGAAGAAGAGAATCTGGAAGAAAAAAAAGCGAGGGAAGATAATATAAGATTGATGAAAGAATGCGTTGAAGATGCAAAAGCTTTGATGCAGGAAAAAGGGCTGAAAGATTACCAGACAGACCTAATAAACATTGCAATCTCTTTGTTTGAAAAAAGAGCTTCTCATTCTGTATACTGGAAAGAAAGCAAGGCTAAGGAAAAGTTTGATGAAAAAGGATAACTATTTCTGCCCAAAATGCTTCATATTCCTATCCGGGCCATAAGTCATTGCTATCAATGCTGCTACAAACATTAGTGTAAAGAATATTACAAATGTAAATCCAAATCTCTTAGAAGCAGGATAAACATAAATAGCAGAAATTAAAAAGCCTACAATGCTTGTTATCATAAATCCGCCTGATAAATGCGCGATATTCGGCTCTGACATTTTACACCTCTTTTTAATAATTTATTGTACAAATTCTATTTAAACTTAACGAAAATTCGAGGAATTTTCTGAGGTTTAAACATGGAAATTTTCATTATTTAAACCTAACGAATTTCAAAGAGCTAATCTGTTTTTTTGCCTTTTCCACGCCTTTGACAAAATTATTCATGAATTTCTCCATTTTTTCTATTGTAAGCTGCTTTATTTCTCCAGAAGTCATTTTTCCTGATTTATAGGCATTATAAATCTTATTTAGTTCTTTATCATCTTCAATCAGATGCTGTTTTAACAGTTCAAAAGACATATCTTTTTCAATAATCGCTCCTTTTTTCTTATGTTCTTGTAATGTATCTCTGCCTCCTGATAAAGCCCTTGAAATTTTTTTCTTGACGGAGTTCATATCTTCCGGAAGTTCAATGCAGCTTTCAGGTTTTGATTTGGACATTTTCATATTGCCGTCAAGGCTTGGAGTGTATTTATGGTATAAGGAAGAAACTAAGAAAAATTTCTTACTCTTTGTTCTTCTTACAATGTCTCTTGTTAGCCTTATATGCGGATCCTGGTCAATGCCTACTGGAATTATTCCCGGCATTCTTTCTTCCAGTTGAGGATATAGAATATCAGCTACCTGGGTTATTGCTCCAAGAATCCTGCCAGGGTCTGCATTGCCATAAATGGCCTTAAACTCATTTAAGGTTATTTTTTTTGCAAATTCATATGCCATATGTATAACGTCCTTGTTTTCGCTTTGGAAATAGAAAATTGTTTTTTTTGGGTCAAGACCAAGGGCAATATATGCCGGAATATGAAAATCTAAAGCCATTTTTTTTGCTTCTTCGAGAGTTATTCCCCTTGTAGAAGCAGCCTCTAAATCCGCTATTGTGACATATGACTTTGCCCCATGATCCTGAAAATATTTAATACCTTCAATAACCATTTTTGTTCCAAAATGAATTTTATCATTAGTCGGCATTATCCCGCTTAAAACATAGAATTTTTTCTTATTTTTAATTGCATCAGCAATTTGCTCCAAACCCCGGCTTGCAAATACGACATTTCTCCTCATTATTCTATTTGGTTTTGGAAGAGATTTAGGGTTGAATATATCAAGCCCGAAATCTTTTACAATATTCTCATAGCTTTCAATAAGCTGAGAGCCCCATGGATCTATTATCTTTTGTTTCATTTTCGATTAATTGTCTATTATATCTATTATTTATAAAATTTTGTTTTTAGGATAGAATAATGAGAACTGCTCCGACTAACATCAACAGAGCACCTATGAACCTTTCTTTGATATTTGTTTCTTTAAAGATAAAGAACCCATAGCATTTTATATCAAATCTTTAACAGAATCTTTTATTTTATTTATCGCTTCTACTTTATTATCGCTCTTGAAGATGAAAGAGCTCACGACAAAAACATTGGCTCCTGCTTTTGCTGACAAAGGAGCTGTCTGGTCGTTAATTCCACCGTCGACTTCAATGTCTAATTCTGGTTTAAGCTTTCTCAATTCAGTGACTTTCTCCAAAGCGCTTTCTATGAAATTTTGTCCTGAAAATCCAGGAACAACAGTCATAATTAGGACCATATTTACCTTATCCAATACACTCTTTATAGCTTCAAGCGGAGTATCTGGATTGATTGCAACTGCAGGCCTTATTCCAAGATTTTTTATGATTCCCAGAGTTTTTTCAAGATCTTTGCAAGCTTCAAAATGAACTGTAAAATTATTAATCTTTAAATTAGGATTTGCATCTATAAAAGTTTTAAAATACTCTTCACTCGGTTCTTTCACCATCAAATGGATGTCAAGAGGAACTTTAGTATCAAATTTCTTCAAAAGCTCCGCCTGGGGTGTTATATTCGGGACAAAGGCATTGTCCATGACATCAACCTGTATTAGATCAGAATGTTCTTCAATTTCATCAATCTCTTCCTGGAGCTTATTTATATCAGCTGATAAGATTGAAGGAACTATTTTTAATTTTGGCATTTTTATTTACGGTTTGATCTTATTTTTAATAAATGTTGCTTATTTTTAAACATTAACAGATTCTCCACTTTTTATATTATCTGTTGTGCAAAGCTTCAACACCACTTTCGCAATTTTTTCAGGCTTATCTATGAGGAAATTCCTGCTGTAGGGAAAATTACTTCTATAAAGCTTGGTATCTGTAGCACCAGGGCAGACAGAATAAACCTTTATATCCTTTAATTCATCTGCTAATGCTTCTGTAAATCCAATGACTCCAAATTTTGCAGCGCAGTAAACAGTAAAATTGGCAACTCCAACCTTGCCAATACCAGATGAAATGTTAACAATCCTTGCAAAACCCTCTTTTTGTAAATAAGGCAAAGCCTCTTTTGTGAAATAAATCAATCCTTTTAAATTTATGTCTAAAATAGATTCTAATTCCTGATAACTTGTTTCTTTTAATGATTTGTAGGGTCCAATTCCTGCATTGTTGACAAGAATGTTAATTCTTTTGAATTTTTTGATGGATTCTTTAACAACTTTTTTTACATCACTTAATTTAGAGACATCAGCCTTAATTGCCAAAACATCAACATTTTTGGATTCGATTTCCTTTTCCGCTTCTTTTAGTTCTGATTCTGTCCTTGAATTTATCACTATATTGCATCCTTGTTCTGCTAATGCAACTGCAACAGCCTTGCCTATCCCTCTTGACCCGCCAGTTATAATTGCAACTTTGTTTTTTAGAATTTGATTCTTATTTTTTGAAAAAAACATTTTAAAAAGAAATTATTTCTTTCTTATTTCTTTGATAAGATTCTCTATAATCTGGCTTCCATCAGGAGTTAAGATGCTTGAAGGGTCAAATTGGATGCCTTCAACAAAATGCTCTTTATGCCTTACTCCCATGACAACATCATTTTCACTTCTTGAAGTTACTTCAAGGTCGTATGAAATATCAATACCTGCCAAAGAATTATATACTCTAGCTTGAAAAGGATTTTTTAGATTCTTAAAAATCGTTTTTCCATCATGCTTTATTTTTGAAAAATTTTCATTTCCCGGCGATTTGCCAACTTTGCCTTCAAACGCTTCTATAACACAATTATGTCCTGAACCGATGCCAAATATTGGGATCTTTGCATGGTGTGTGATTATTATGTCTTTGCTGTTCCCGCAGTATTTTGGAGATGCCCCTGAACAAATTACAATCAGGCTTGGTCTAAATTTTTTTACAACTGCATCGATAGTTTTCATATCTACATCGTTCCTGTAAACCAAAACTTCGCAGTCTTTTTTCTCAAATTCTTCCACTAAATTATATATGGACGGATCAAAATTATCTATGAAAAGAACTCTCATTTCAGGCCACCTGCAAGCTTTATCACATCAATGTATTTTTTTGCTTTATTATCAGTTTCTTGAAATTTACTTTCTGAGCTGCTATCCTGAAAAACCCTGGCTTCTGCTCTGAAATGTGCTTTGTTGTTCTTTAATTTCATGGCTTTTGTTATGATTGTGCTGATAAAATCTCCACTAGGGGTTAGATAACAGGAAGAACCAGAATAAAAATTCCTTTTAGTTTTTTCATACTGCCTTAAAAGTTTAATAGCGATTATTTTTGAGATCCCAGTTTGCATATCTATCGTTGAAAAAAAAGCGTGCAAAGCATCCAGGTCTTTTTTTAGAATACCCTTAACATTCGAAACCAAATATTGTTTGTCTGGACGTTTTTCTATTGCAGATAATGGGGATACATGCCTGCTTCCTGTTTCAGAGATTTTTGCAATGTTATTTCTTGTTAAATCTACCAACATAGAATGTTGTGTAATCGCTTTATTATCAATTTTTAATTCTGCCTCATACTTATTATCTAAATTTTTATCTATAGTGTTATTTACTAATCCTCTGGGCCTGTTAGATCCAATAATCTTCATCTCAACTGCCTTTTCCACATCCCCCTTCACACTCAGATTGATGCCAGGAGTTGAGCCAATTAATATCCCATTTTCACTATTGATGTAAAAATTAAATTGGGATGAAGTTTGCTTTAATTTGTTGTAAATATCAAATGGTTCAGCATTATAGTTTGCTGTTATTGCTTTTGAGATTGAAGCCTGCAGGATATCACCTTCAAGAATATGTTTTTTTATGTTATCAGCAATTGAGATGAATTCCTCTTTTGTTGTGTCTGTTGTTTGCTGAAAAGGCTTTTTCTTGCATTTCTTTATTTTAGTCTCTTTTTTCTTCAAATCTTTTTTGTAAGATTCAATTGTCTTTAAGCATTCATTGTAGAGCTTTTCCTGTTTATTGTCCATGACCAATGCATTTGCCACAATATAAGTCTTATTTTCTTTGTGATCAATAACAAATAGATTATCTAAGAAATACATTTCATAATCAGCATCATTTAAATCATCCTGAAGATTTTTAGGGAGATCCTCCAATTGGTCAATAAAGTCATAAGAAAACATGCCGAATAATCCGGCATACGGGATGAAGGGCTTTTCTGTAGGTTCAAATTTAAAGGCTATTGTTCTTAAGATATCCAGATGCGATTTGAGCCTTAATCTCTGATACTCACTTACATTTTTTCTTGCTGGCTTTAATTTTCCTTTTATTGAGTTTTTTCCATACTCTACTTTGTCACAAAACTTAAAGTCTCCTTTGAGGAATTGCAGAAACTTCCTGCCTAAATTATTCAAAGCTTTTATTTCAAAATCTTCTCCTTGGCCTGATATTTTTAGGCACGGGTTGGAGCTCCCAATACTTTGATCCTCAGATTCAAATAACAAAGAATTCTTATTTTTCCCATAATTAGACAATTTTATGAAAAATTCCCCAGTATTTACAGTGTCCACTACTTCATAAATTGGCACAATACTGCCTATTTTTGCATTTTTAACTTTGTCTAACATTCCAACCCCAATGGCTATGAATTCAGGGTTATATTTAACTTTTATTATTTGCAAATATTAAAATAAGGCAAAAATAGGGTTTATTTCAAAGAATAAGGGCAAATTAGACTTTAATATGGAGTATAACTTACTAGATAACTTTAATTATAAATATAAAGCATTTTTATCAGTTTTTTATCAAAAAAAAGCATTAAAATCAGTTAAAATTCAAAATAAAACTCTTATTTATGTTTATATCTTAAAAAAAGCATTCAATAATCTTATTTACAAATTTATGTTTAAATAATTATTTTCTATATAGAAAAAAACTATTCAAATATCTTTTTTATCATCTCTAATGCAATACTCCTTTTTTTAGGGAAAGCAGCTATGCTTATATTGATATGGAAGCAATTTCCTGAATCTGTCAGGATTAATTTGTTGTTTTCCATTAATTCATCTTTATCAAATCTTAAAAACAAGCCCAGATTATTATCCAGCCTTGATTCTGCCTCTGCAAGAATCTTATTTTTCTCTTCTTCATCTAAATTTTCCAATAAATTCCTGAAAAATCCTTTAATATGCCTTTCTTTTGTTAAAGTTACTTCTAAAATTATTATCTTTCTATTCTCAAACCCAGAAGCATTTGTTTTGTTAAGGTTGATTTTTTCTTTTTCAAGGTCAAATGGAAAGAAGCCCAGGATTTTTTTTAGAACATCTTCATAATTATCTTTTTCATTGCAAAAAACACTAATCTTGATTGAATGCACATATTTCATTTCAATATTTTCATTATTGATTTATATTTTTAAATTTTTTCATTTTCCCAAAACCTAAATATTTAAATATAGTTAAAAATAAATAAAGAACATGAAGCATACATTAAAAATAACTTTAATTCTTGTATTAATCTTCTTCATAACCCAGATAATTGGGCTGGTAATAACAAACGAGTATTTAGACCATAAAATAATAAAAGAAGAAGGCAAAATTGTATTTGAACCATTGCCTTATAACCTTGAAAGGCCCCAGATCGAAGAAACAACGTCTTTTATCTGGATAATTGCAGCAATTCTGATAGGAACTGCCATCTTTCTTGTTCTTATTAAATATAAGATCTTTAAAGTATGGAAAGTTTGGTTTTTTGTTGCGGTGTGGGTTACTTTAAGCATTGCATTATCCGCTTTTTTGAACCAATTTCTAGCAGCAATAATTGCCTTAATAGCTACTTTAGCTAAAATCTACAAGCCAAATATTGTAATGCAAAATTTAACAGAAGTTTTCATTTATGGTGGCTTAGCAGCCATATTCGTGCCAATACTCAACATATTTGCAGCAATTATGCTTTTGATCTTGATATCTGTTTATGATGTAATTGCTGTTTACAAGACAAAGCATATGATCAAGCTTGCAAAATTCCAGGCAAAAAGCAAGATTTTTGCAGGCCTGTTGATTCCATACGGAAAACTGCCAAAATTAAAAGCAGGAAAAGGAAAGTTAGTGACTAAAAAAACCAGAATTGCAGTTCTTGGCGGGGGAGATATCGGTTTTCCTTTGATATTTGCAGGGGTTGTGATGAAAGGTTTGATGTTGGAGAATATAGAGATAATAGGTTTCCTTAAAACCTTGATTATTCCAGTTTTTGTGAGTTTGGCTTTATTATATTTGCTTATAAAAGGAAAGAAAGATAAATTTTATCCGGCAATGCCTTATGTAAGCGTTGGGTGTTTTATAGGTTATGCGATTGTTTTGTTGTTGTTTTAAAGTTTTTCTTGATTTGATTCTTCTAAGCTGCTCTGTTTTTCTTCAATAAGGTCATTAACCTCATTTACATCTTCTTTGAATCTGACATCAACATCTTTTTTTCCTTCTTTAAAGCCAACTAAAGTCCTTTGTCCTTGCTCTACTGCATAGCTTAAAGGATTGATTATCATTCCGTCTTTTGCCGCTATAACCTGGCAATTTGTCTGTTTTTGTATTTCCCTGACTTCATATAAAGGATCTGCCTTGACAAAATCTATGCCGAAGTGAGTTATTATAGTCAGATTTGGTTTTACAGCATTAATTATCTTGATAGCATCCTCTTTGCATAAGCCGTCATTTTCCTTATCTTTCTTTAGAAAAGGGACATTCAGGATCAATATGTTTGAGTTTTTATATTCTTCAACAACTTCAGCACTGTATTTTGTATCTCCTGAATAGGTTAAGGTAAAGTTGGGTGTAAAGAATTTAAAGCCTATTGCACTACTTTCAGAGTGCCTTGCTTTTAACGCTTGAATTTCAACTTCGTTAATGCCAACCTTTTGATCTTCATTCAAGACAATGAATCTTTCTAAACATTTTTTATAATAACTTTGCAAAGCAGGACAGCTGTCTTCACTTCCATTTACCACTGAATTGCTTGCTATTAAGACTCCTTTCTTGTCAAAGCCGCCATATGTCATTGAATCAATAACAGCATTGATATCATTGCAGTGGTTTAAGTGGTTATGGGTCACAAATAAGGCAGTATTTACCCTTAAATTAACTCCGACTTCTTTGGCCATCAACAGGCTGCTAGGTCCTGGATCTAAGTGGAATTGGTTTTCGTTTATTTGTAGAACTATGCCACCAGAAGATCTAATTTGTTTGCCAACTACATAAGAATCTCCTCCAGTGCCTAAAAATATGATTGCAGATGTAATTTTTACCCCCGAGTGATACAAAAGTGTAATCACTTAATAAATATTTCTATATTTAACTTAGGAATTAGAATTTTACTTAATGTATATGGTTATAACTGAATAAATTATGGCAATGTTCTACTACCCCAGCAGGCCCCATTATCGCATGGCATTTTAGTGGTAAAAAGGATATAATGAGGGTTACTATCAATATGATAATCAGCCAAAACCACCAGCTTTTTAATAATGATTTTATATCCATAATTTCAATAATAAACAACATTTTATTTAAACATTTTGAATGATTCAAACCAAAAGCCTTAAAAAAACAAATATCCTACTGCTGCTGGGAGGACTTTACCGAGGGGTTAGCGCTCTCTTGTAACTGTGAATACGCTTTACACAGGGTGAAGTTAGGAAAGAGATGTTTTTCCAAATTATTGGTCTTGAGCTGGACAATGAAGCTCTGTCTTGTAGGACTGGTATTTTAGGAAAATAGGTCAGATCCGGAAGGAAGCAGCCTTAACCTTTAATTCTGGTGCTTATAAGGTTGCGGAGCCAAGGAAAGTTCGGGGTAGCTGATAACTAGGTAGGCATTCATTTCTTAGCATGTCCTCCCACTTTTTTATAAAAAATTATTTTAGTCTAAGAATTCAAAAAATGATCATAACCTGACTTTAATTTAGTTTTCTTATTTTTATCAATCAAAAAAATCCCTTGTTTTTTATTTTTAATCTCTCCTATGATAGAGAATATGGTTTTTGATTTTCTGATTTTCTTTAATTTATTTTTAGGTATTGTAAAAACCAGCTCTAAATAATCCACATAAGGGGCCCATTTGTCCAAATTCATTGAATTTTTTTTGGTTATCTTAGGCAGTCTTTCTTTGAAAATAAATGCGCCTGTTTTACTTTCATCGCAAATTGCCTTGATTTCAGAGCCAAGCCCGTCAGATACATCCTGCATGGCATTTACACCTGCTTTGGACAATAATCTGGCTTGTTTTAATTTGGCAGTTGGCTTGAGATAATTTCTTACAGAAGAGCTTTTTGCTGTTTTTCTTATTTTTCCGGTAACACAAATTAAATCTCCAACTTTTGCATGGCTGCGCAAACACAACCTTTCTTTCTCAACAAAACCTATTAATGAAACATGGACATTGATCTGTTTAGAGCGGGATAAATTACCACCAACAATCGAGAGATTATATTTTTTAGCAGCTTTATTTATTCCATCATATAATTCTTTAATAAAATTAACCTTTGTGTTTTTAGGAACTGACAATGAAACCAAAGCATATTTCGGAAAACCACCCATAGATGCTATGTCACTTACATTAGATTCAATTGATTTTTTTCCTATCTGTTCCGGGGAGATCCATTTCAGGTCGAAATGATCTTTCTCAACCAAAGAATCTGTTGTAAAAAGCATATAATTCTTTTTATCAAATTTTAATACAGCAGTATCATCACCAATACCTTTGATAACACTTTTATCTTTAATTTTAATCTTTTTATCTATTAGATTAATTAAACCCCATTCTCCTAAATCAGATATTTTCATTTTAGACATATTCAAGCCATTTACTATATCTCTTGTTTTCCCCCCTGACAATTTTCTGGAATTCCTGCCTTAATTTTTTTGTGACTGCGCCTGTTTTACCATCACTAATCATGGAATTATCTATCTGTTTTACAGGGATGATTTCAGATAAAGTTCCGCAATAAAAAACTTCATCAGCATTCTTAAGTTTCTTTAAAGTTATCTCTCCTTCCTTTGCCAGGAATCCTAGATCTTTGCTTAATCTCAATAAAGAGTTTCTTGTTACACCTGGCAGTATGCTTCTGCTGTTCGAAGTTACGATCTTATTATTTTTAACCATAAAGATATTCTGGCAAGGACCTTCTGAGACTTTTCCTTTAGAGTCAAGCATCAAGGCCTCGTCATAGCCTTTCTGCCTAGCTTCGTGCATCGCCATAACAGAATTTGCGTAGAAGCCGCTTAACTTTGTTCTGTAAACAAATGCTTCTGGATTTACCTTCCTTAACGAAGAAGTCTTTATTTTTATTGGCTTTTTTTCTTCAGATTTGCAGGGCAATGCAATGATTGCAATGCTGGATTTTACATTTTTTGGATAAACACTAAGACTTCCAAAGCCATAAAAAGCCAATGGACGTATATAAGAATCATTTAGATTATTTATTTTTATTAATTTCTTTACAACTCTTGATATATCATCATAAGTATATCTTAATTTCATCCCTAAGACTTCTGCACTGTCAAAAAATCTCTTTAAATGATCATTTAATCTAAAAATTATCGTTCCTTTTTCTGCTTTGTAGCTGTGTATCCCCTCAAAACAGGCAGTTCCATAGTGTAAAGCATGGGTCAATAAATGTATTTTTGCATCCTTAAATTTAAGAATTTTTCCATCAATCCAGATTCTTCCTTTTAATTTCATTTTGAGCTTTGCTAAAAAGAAATCGAATGTAGTGGTTTTTTTGACATTTTTATCACAACTTTTTGCCCTGCATTGAATTTATATGGTTTACTTAAAGAATCTGCAATTATGATGCCATTGCCCACTTCAAATATCACCTCTATTTTTTCATTTTTATCCAATATCTGATTGAATAATGCACATTTTGCAGAGACTCTGCCGCAGTAAGGTTCTCTAATTAAATATTCAAACTTATCAGATTCTATTGGGAATGATTTTCCGCCAGCACTCTTGATCCAGGCATGGCTTCCGGCAGCAGTAGAGATCAAGATTCCTGAACTTTTTTGCTTTTCTCTTTTACCTTTGATATTAAGGTAGTATCTTGCTGTGACATATGGCTTTTCAGATGCCACGTAGAATTCATTCAAAGCAAGATCCTTAATTTTTTTATTATTTATATAAGCCTCCAGCCGGTGAAGTTTTCTTATCTTATACACTCCTTGCAATATTTTTTTAAGCTTTTTTTCAAAATCTTTTTTAGTGGATTCCATGAAAAAACCCTCTTTTTTTAGAGGATTAGAATTAACCCCATAAATGGGCCTTTTATCAAACAAAAATTGGGAAGCTTTCAGAAATGTACCATCTCCCCCCACAGGCATTATCAAATCGATATTTTTATAGTTGCTCTTGTTTAATGTAGTTCTTTCAATAAATTTGTATCTTATTCCATATTTATTAAGAACCCTTTTAATCTCATTAATTGTTTGTTTTTGATAATTTATCTTGAATTTGGAGTAAACAATCAATATATTGTTGATTTTCATGTTAAAACAGAATCAAAGGCATTATTTAAACGTTTCTCTATGCTAAACTTCAAACCCATATCTGCCGTACATTGGAGAGAATATAAATTGGCCGAAGAATTCCAGCTGCAGATGACCATCTTTATCTTTAATTCCTTTTACCATTTCCTGCTCCTGCTTATTGCCAACTGGTCCCACTATTATGCCGTTTGGCTTAAGTTTTTCCAGCATTTGTTTTGGAAATTCTTTGCAGGCTGCCGTTATTATCATCTTGTCAAAAGTTTTATCTGGAACTGCATTTGATCCGTCATCTTCATGCACTTCAACATTGTTTATTTTTGCTTTCTTTAAGTTCTCTTTTGCAAAATGCACAAGTTCTGGGACAACTTCTGTTGAAATAACCTTCCCTTTAGGGCCGACTATTTTTGCTATGATCGCTGACTGGTAGCCAGAGCCTGTGCCTATCTCAAAAACTTTTTCCCCTGGCTGCAATTCCAGCAATGAGGTCATTATCATGACGGTTGTTGGCTGGGATATAGTTTTTCCCCTTAATAAAGGCAAAGGCATGTCTTCATATGCTTTATCTTTGAGGGTTTCATTTACAAAGTATTCTCTTTTAACTTCCTTGAAAGCATTTAATTCAGATTCCTTGAATTTAAACTGTTTTTTCCAGAAATCAATCAATCCGGTTTTTTGTTCCATATTATCCTCTTATTGACAGCATTTTATAAATTTATCCAGATTTAATAATTACTTTCCTTAAATTTAATCATCTGTACTAATGTTTTGTTTATTGGAACTTCTAAATTATGCTTTTTAGCTAATTCGACAACTTTTCCGTTTAAAAAATCAATTTCCGTTTTCCTGTTTTTTAGAATATCCTGTAACGTAGAGCTTTTGTTCTCTGAAGTTTCTTTAATTACATATTCAATCATACCCTTTACTTCTTTTTCATCAAAATTAAACCCTTCTTTATTGGCAACCATGACCAATTCATGGACCACTCCATTAATCAGTTCTTGTGCATTAGATAAAGTGCCATTTTTTACATTAAAAATCGCAGTTAAAGTATTAATCGTGGAGTTATTGAATAATTTTATCCAGATCCTTTCCTTGATATTTTCACTGATTTCAGCTTTTAATTTGGCTTTGTTAAACATTTTAACTATCCCTTTTGACGATCCACCTTTCTCTAAATAAATATCTCCTAAACTTGCACAATTTATTTTACCTGGTTCCAGAAATGAATTGGCGACTGTTGTTATTCCCCTCAATACCTCACAATCAACAAGATTTTTCACTATGTCTTCGCTTCCAAGGCCATTTTGCATACAAAGAATAATTGTGTCTTTTTTGATCAAATCTTTGATTTCATTTATAGTTTTTTCAGAATCAGTAACTTTAGTCGATAAAATAATCAGAGTGTTATTATCAATTTTATCTAATTTTGTTTGGGCTTTTACTTTATAATTATTATTTATTGAACCTTTTATTTGCAACCCATTCTTATTTATCTCATCGACATGAGCTTTCCTTCCAATCAGTAAAACATCATTGTCTTTGCTCAATAAAGCTCCAATAAAGCTTCCTATTGCCCCAGCACCAAGAATTATGATTTTCATTCTAGATAAATAGCCACTTTACCGGGTTTTGCCTTCTTTGCTTTTCCCTGCGGATCATAAATATCCTTGTCATTGACTGCGAAGATATTGACTTCCAGAGAGAATTCATTCTCAAATAAACCTTTATTCTTGACAAAAATCTCTTTTTCATTTGGGATCATATAAAGGAATAATTTTTTTGCCTTTATCTTGACTAATTTCAAAACATTCCTGATGTCATCCAGAGTATTTTGCAGGCTAATCTCTTCTTTTTCAATTTTATCATTTATCTTTTTGCTGTCAAATTTTGGCCATTTTTCCAAAGAAATGAATTTTTTATTTCCCAGCTTTTCCCATAATTCTTCAGATAAATGCGGGGTAAAAGGAGCTAACAATAAAAGCAGAGTTTCAAAAGCTTCTTTTGGAATATTTTCCAATTTACTTAAGTAATCAACATAACCATATAGATTAACAATAGCCTTGTTGTATTCGAAATTATCAATATTCTCACTTACAATTTTAATTGTTCTATGGATTTTGTTTAATATTCTGGAATCAGATTTGGAATTATCCACTTTATCAGCCAAATAAAAAATTCTATTTAAGAATCTAAAAGCGCCATTGACGCCTTTATCACTCCAGTCTAATTCCTTTTCAGGCGATGCTGTAAACAATATAAAGAGCCTTGCTGTATCCGGACCGTACTTGTCCATTATCTCTTTAGGGTCTACAATATTACCTATACTTTTAGACATCTTGGCGCCGTCTTTTATTACCATTCCCTGGCATAATAATCGCGAAAATGGCTCGTCAATTTTATGAAGTCCTAAGTCCCTTAGAGCCTTAATGAAAAATCTTGCATACAATAAATGCATGATAGCATGCTCTATGCCTCCGATGTACTGGTTGACAGGCATCCAGTAATCCGCGCTTTTTTTACTGAAAGGAAGCTTGTCTTCTTTTGGGCTGCAGTACCTCAAAAAATACCACGAACTGTCAACAAAAGTATCCATTGTATCAGTCTCTCTTTTTGCCTTTCCTTTGCATTTAGGGCATTTTGCATTAACAAAATCTTCAGAAGTCTCTAAAGGATTGCCTTTGCCTGTAAACTTGACATTCTTTGGTAGCTTAACGGGAAGATCCTTCTCAGGAACTGGGACTGTGCCGCATTTATCGCAATAGATTATTGGAATGGGGGTTCCCCAATATCTTTGTCTTGAGATGAGCCAGTCCTTTAATTTGAATTGAACTGCTTTTTGGCCGTGTTTTTTCGAAACAATGAATTTTATAATATCTTCTCTAGCTTCTTTCCATTTTCTGCCTTTGAATTCCTTTGGCTCTTCCAGTATGCCTTCTTCTGCCTTGAAATAGCAATACTCTAAATTCCTGACTTTTTCCGCTTCTTTTTTATCGGCAGGGAACATGACTGGATGCAAAGGAATATCATATTTTTTTGCAAATACAAAATCTCTTTCGTCATGGGCACTGCAATTTACAATCCCAGAACCGTAATCTGCAACGACAAATGATGCAATCCAGATTGGAAGGTCTTTGTTTGCTGCTGTGTATTCTATGTATTTACCTGTAAATATTCCCTCCATGTCAGTCTCAATATCAAATTTTCCGGTCAACTTTTTCTTCTTAATTTTTTCAACAAATTCCATAACTTTTTTCTCATACTTAGTGCCTTTTACTAGTTCCAATACTTTAGGATGCTCAGGAGCAATTATTGTAAAAGTCTGGGCCATGTATGTTTGTGGAACTGAATCATACATATCAAACCAAATATCCATATCTTTAACCTTGAATTTTAAATTTACACCCTGGCTCTTTCCTATCCAGTTCTTCTGCATTATTTTTACTCTCTCGGGCCAGTGCTCTAATTTTTCTAAATTTTGCAGCAATTCTTCTGCATAGTCTGTTATCTTAAAATACCATTGCTCTAAGGATTTATGATCAACTTCATTCTTACATCTCCAGCATTTACCATCTTCTACCTGTTCGTTTGCCAATACAGTATTACATGAAGGACACCAATTAACAAAAGAATTTTTCTTGTAAGCAAGTCCTTTTTCAAAGAATTTCAAAAATATCCACTGGTTCCACTTGTAGTAATCGGTGGTGCAACTTTGTATCTGCCGGTCCCAGTCATAACTTAGTCCCATGCTCTGCTGCTGACTCTTGATAGCTTTTATATTATCCAAAGTCCATTTTTCCGGGTCGATTCCATGCTTAATAGCGGCATTTTCCGCTGGAAGCCCGAAAGCATCATAGCCCATGGGGTAAAGGACATTAAAGCCCTGCATCCTTTTGTACCTTGCAAGGCAGTCTCCTATAGAATAATTTCTCAGATGGCCTATATGGAGCTGGTTGCTTGGATAAGGGTACATCTCTAAACAATAGAACTTCTTTTTCTTTGGATCTTCTTTAACCTTAAAAATCCCTTTATCTTCCCACCTCTTTTGCCATTTACTAGCAATCTTTTTGAAATCCACCATTCTCAGAAGTAAAAGATAACATTATTTAAGGTTTTTTATTAAAAAATAAAGAAAATAAATAAAATCAGAATTTCTTAAATTGTGCAGTTGTGTCTATCAAGTCCACATGGCCTAAAAACATAGCTCTGCAGCAGTATCTTTCTAATTTCAGTCCATCCAGGACTTTCTTTCTTTCTTCGCCTGCGTTGACTTTGTCTAAGTAGGATTCCCACAATTGACCTATTGGTTTGCCGCAGCTCCAACATCTTATCGGTATTATCATTTTTTCCTCCGGTTTATCTATAAGATTTCTGCCTTTTCGCACGAGCTTTCCCATGCCTGTTTGGCTTACGTGTTTCCTTCCTTCTTACATCAGCAACTAATAAATTTCTATCATATTTTAAAAACTGATCTTTCAATTTTTCACTTTTTGTGAATTCTACCAATGCTTTTGCAATCCCTAATCTAGATGCTTCTGCCTGGCTTGATGTCCCTCCACCATTCACATTTACATCAACCTGGATCTTATCAATCACGTTTCCTGCAATGAGCAAAGGTTCTTTTACCTTTAATCTTGAAAGCCTGGGCTGGTAATTATCGATCAGTATCTTGTTGATCCTTACTTTTCCATTGCCCTGCTTAATAGTCACTTTGGCAATCGAATTTTTTCTTTTTCCCATAGCCTGAATAATTTTCATATTTTCCCACCTAAAGATCTGCACAAATCATTCACCTTGACAAAGTCTATTGAATCTGAATTTAAAATCTTTTCATTTTTTATCATTTCAATCTTTTCATCCTTGAATTTATCTGGAATTCCTATATGGCAGATAATCTTTTTGAAAACTGAGCTGCCTTTTGTTGTTTTATATGGCAGCATTCCTCTTATTGTTCTTTTTACAAACCTGTCAGGCATTTTTGGAATAAAAGGGCCTTTAGAATGGACGCCCATCTGCATCCTTTTATGGTATTTAGCTAAAATTTCTTTTCTTTTTCCGATAACAATGCTTTTCTCGCAATTAACAATATCTATCTTATTGCCAAGCAAAGCTTTCTTTGCAACATAGCTTGCCATTCTTCCCAAAATTAAATTGCTTGCATCTATTATCATTGTCTTTAACCTATAATCCTTATTTTTTTCCCGGATGGACTTTCCTTACTTAGTTCCAATAAAGATACTACAGTGGATTTTGATTTCTCCAGTTTTTCCTTTGCACCATCAGAATATTGAAAAGCTGCAATAGTCAGCTTATGATTAAGGCTTCCAGTTCCCAATACTTTTCCAGGTACAACAATCACTTCATTTTCTTCGGTGTATCTGTTTATTCTGGATAAATTTACAACCCTTCTCTGCCTTGTTGGCTTTTCCAGATCCAAAGCAACCCTTTTCCATAAGTTTACAGACTGCTCATTACTTCTTTTCTTCAATTCGTGAATCAAGTTCTGCAGTAATGGGTTTGTAGGTTTTGACATTTTTAATCTAAATTTATGCTGGAAATGAGCGATTTATTTCGCTTTTTTTATCGAATCTGAAAATTCATCAAGCTGTTCATTGAATACATCTATTGCTTTTGTCACAATCTCTTTGCAGCTTAACTGACCCCATGATTCCACATTGAATATGTAATCATCGACATAAGTAACTTTTACCTCATTATTAGATACTTCTTCAGCAATGCCAGCCAGATCATACTTGAATAAGTTTTCCTTAATGACTTCCAATTTGCCGTTTTTTATTTCAAATATGTTCCCGTGAGTTTTGTCAACGACCTCTTCAGGATTTTTTACATTTCCAATCTCTATAACTGGCTTTTTTTTGTAATGGACAAGACAAGGGCTCCATTTTGAATGTAACTTGCCTCTGCCTAAAACAGCAGTCGCTTCCAGTTCAAGCTGCTGGTTTTTCAACAATTTTACAATAGGCATTTTTGGAAAGACTGGTTTTATGGCAGAGTCTTTGCTTTTTATCTCTGAGGCATAAACAGTGCCAGAGCCTTTTGAAGTTTGAAGTGTTAGCTTTACCTGGCATCTTGCACATCCTTTGCCATCACATTTGCACTTATCCGGCAGATTATATGATTTTAGATCTGTGGTTAATGGTAATAATCCCAGTCTGTGCGCTATTATCTCATCATATAGGATTGAGCTGTTTTTTCTAATCTCAACATCTTCTATAGCCATAACAGGAACGTCTTCCAGTATGATTCTCCTTAATGCATTTGCATAAGGAGCATTCGAATCTTTTAAAATAAAAGAAAGTTTATTTTCATCTTTTTTATTTTCAAGCAGTCTTATTTCCATTTTATACACGCCTCCCTCTCCTACCACCTTTTTTTCTGCAGCCATCATGCGGCAAAGGTGTTACCTCTTCTATTATCCCTATCTTTAAACCCATTCTTGATAAAGCCCTTATGGCAGCCTGAGCTCCAGGTCCAGGACTTGTAGGGCCATTATGGCCCCCAGGTGCTTTTATCTTTACATGAATCCCATTGATCCCTTTTTCCCTGGCTGTTTCTGCTGCTTTTTTTGCAGCAATCATAGCGGCTGTTGGGCTGCTTTCCATTCTGTGGCTTTTTACAACCTGGCCTCCAGAAGATTTGCTTATAGTTTCTGTTCCGGTTATGTCTGTTATATGAATAATTGTATTGTTATAGCTGGCATAAATATGCGCAATTCCCCATCTTATTCCGTCTTGTCTCATTTATTTTTTCCCTCAGGTTTTTTTTCTTTTGCTTCCTCTTTCTTGGCCGCTTTTTTTGGAGTTTTTTTGACTTCTTCTTTTGGCTTTTCCGCTTTTTTTACCTTTTTTTCTTCTTTTACTCCTGTCGCTGCTTTTTCTTCTTCCTTTTCCTCAATTTTTTTAATCTTTTTCTCTTCAACAAACCTTTCAGGGTGGCTTGGATCTGATAAAGATGATTCTGCGACAAATTGAATACCACTTTCTTCTTCGACAGGAACAAGATATGATGGTGTTGTGATCATGTTAGCTCCAACCATGATATGCTTATGAGTTATAAACTGCCTTGCTTGATCTATGCTTTTAGACAAATTTTTTTTGTATACTAAAGTTTGAAGCCTTCTTTCTAATATGTCATTTAAGGTTATTGACAATACATCCGCTATTTTGGTATCTTTTTCCAGGAGACCCAACGCATTCAACTTTTTGAGCAACTGATCTCTTTCTATCTCTACATTGCCTGTTTTTTCTGTGATTAATCTTTTGGCCTGGTTTGAGAAATTTTTCAGAATAGAGTTCATCTTCCATATCTCATATTTCCTTCTTAAGCCATACTTATCTAGGGTCTCTTTTTCTGATAGGATCCTTTCCTTTTGCCAAGGATGGCTTGGCGTTGAGTATTTTTTTCTCTGTTTTTTTGGTGATCCCATTTTAAACCTTTCCTGCCTGAGCAGTGCCTTTTTTCTTAACCCCTAAAGAGGTTTTTCCCTTGTTTTTCCTGAAGTTTGCTTTTGTTTTTTGCCCCCTTACTGGAAGCCCAAAAGCATGCCTCATTCCTCTGTAAGACCTTACTTTCTTCATTAATTTGATATCATTATCTTGCGTAAATGTCAAATCTACAGTCATAAGGTGCTTGTTTTCTCCTGTTTCAAAATCTCTTCTTCTGTTGAATAACCATATTGGAAACTTATACTTTAAAGGATCTTTAAGAACATCATCAATCTTTTTTATTTCTTCTTCTGTTAAATAGCCTGTTTTCTTTTTTCTGTCTATCTCAGCTTTGCTGCACACAGCATTTACATACATGAACCCCATCCCTTTTATTTTCAATAAGGCCTGGCTAATAGCCTTATTTCCATCCAAATCTGTCTTAGCGATTCTTACAAAATATTTGAAATCCTTTTTGTCTTCAACCATCTTAAATATATCCGAGAATATAGCACTTAGTTTAACCCTAAAAGCGCTCTAAGAACTCGGGCAGTGTATAGTGGGAATAATATTTGATTTATAAAGGTTGTGGAAAAACCTACGGTTTTTCGCAACCTCAAAAAACCAAGTTTTTTGTTGGTTTTGGAATTTTTTAAATTCCAAATACCTGGAAATCTTTGATTTTCTCTGGTTGTGGAAAAATCAAGAAGGGCGGCCTGCGAGAATCGAACGCGCGCCAGAAGATTTCTGCTAAAAAAACCACAGTCTCCTATTCTACCACTAAACTAAGGCCGCCATATCTATTAGATTCAGTTTTTTGCTTATAAATCTTTTGTGTTATCAATCAGAATAATAATCTTTTTTTAATATCCATTTGTAGATGGCATAAGGCAGTATAAAAGAGATAGTATAAACAATACCAATCAGGTATGGGTTGTGTGGGTTGTCTATTCTGAAAATTTTTCCCAAATTATTTGAAATTATTGTTATATTGAAAAAATTGATAACAGCAATAATAGGAATCAAGATTCCCAGGAAAATATGATGCTTTGCTTCTAAATGCCCTATACTCCTTATTAGTATCTCAAAAAGAAAACCAAATTTAAGGCCTAGAACGATAATAACCAGGAATAACGGAACAGAACTTAATGCTATCAAAGAAGGGACCAGTGCGATTGAAATTATTAAGTTGCCTAAAATTGTTACAATCAAAGCTGTCCAAAAAACAGTTACATCAAAAATTCCAAAGACAGCGTGCTTTTTCTTTTTAGCTTCTTCAACAATTTTTACTGTTTTGTTGATATCCTTGCTCGGCCACCCTTTTTCTTTTAACCTCTTCTTTAGATTATCCATTTAAATTTCTTCCTGTTCTCCATACAGGGTTATTCTGACTAGTTTTACGAAATTGTTGGTTTTTTCATAGTATTCTTTCAATAAATCTATGTCAACTTCAACTACTTCACCTTTGCCAAGGGTGGAAATCATTGTAACATGCCTTCTATATTCTTCTCTTTTTCCATAATCTGCCCTTAGGATTCTTTTTAATTTCAGATAAAAATTGACATAATCCAAAAGTTCAGTGTTTTCAGGATAGGTCTCTTTTAATAACTCACACTTAAGGCCTGCATTAGTTGGTATCTCTTTTATCAATTTGTTTTCCTTGGCGTGCTTTAATAAAGAATCCAAGCCAAAATCCAGGGCATTTATTATCCTTTGAACAACACTCCTGATTACATCAACAGTCCTAGTGTATTTTAAGCTCACATAGAACAAATGATCTACTCTTTTCAATTCCAGAATTGCATTATCTAAAGCTTCTTCCATTCTATTTAACAATTTAAGTTAATAAGGTTAGTTGGAGAAATATAAAAACTTTTCTCAATAATCAGCCTTTCAATTCCATGATTGCAGCAGCCAGATCTCCTTCATGTTTTTCTATGGCTTCTTTGGCCTTTTGATCATCAACATTTGTTTGCTCCATAACTGTCTTAATATCCTCTTCACTTATCTCTGGTTTATTATCTATAGCTCTTTCCTGTATCTCTCCAACAACCTGAAAGGTTTCCTGGCCCATCATATTTACCTTGCTTACCTGCGGGTTAGAAATAACGAACTCTTTATCCTGGGTCTTGATTATCACTTCAGTCGCATCTATCTCTTGCTGGGATACTCCCATCTTCTTCATCATCTGCTGCATCTTTCTTGGGTTCATTCCTGGAAACATTTTAGATACCTAACAACGTATTTCCGTATGTGTAAAGAAATATCATTATCACAATAACAACAACCGTAAAAATCAGTATGTGGCCAGGCTTGAACTTAATCTTGCTTTTATATTCATCAAAGTACCTTACCAATCCTCCCATTCCGGAGGGCATATTTATCCTGTTGTCTGCCATTTTCTTTGAGTTTTTTAAAAAATAAGGGACCAGTATAAGCCATCTTCTGTCAGATGCTTTATGCAGCATTCGGCTGCGATCATCTGTCTTAGCATTTAACTAAGCGTCAAAAGACTTGCACAAGCCAGTACTCACCGTTTCATCCATTCTTTGGAAACGTCAAAAGGTTAACTTGTTTTTGTCACCAAAAACTTCGCATTTATCATCCTTAACCAAAGCGGTCTCGTTTCTGTGTGGTTGACTTCCATTACTGAAACTCTTTTCCAAGAGTGGCCACTTCCTTAAAAAAGGTGTGGATGGACTTTCCTCAGTATTTTGCAATACCGTTAGCTAAGTACCAGTCCCTCTACATTGTAGAATTAAGTACTTTATAAAATTAACTCTTTTTTTTCCTTAGAAAACTCTGCATATCTTCTCTCATACCTCTAATCTCTTCAGCCTGGTCCAATAAGATGCCTTCCTTGATATCTTCCCCTATTGCCAGCATCACAATAAAGATGACCATTAAAAGCCATAAGAAAACTGTCTGGAGAAAGCCCCAGCTTAGTTTATGGCCTTCAGCAATAAGAACCCTGTTAATCAGAAAATAGCCAATAACCAAAACCAATAAACCAACTAATAAAAGGAGCTTTTCAAAAGCATTGGTTTTCCTCTTTTTTTCAGGCATAGTATCATCTTGTAAGTGTTCATTTATATATTTTTCTTTTTAGTTTAGCAATAAACAATTCCTGCTTTCCGCTGTAAATCTTTCTTTCTTCTATAATCTTAAATTTATATTCTTCATAGAACTTTTTTATTGAACTTAAGTTTCTGGTCAAAACAACCAAAATTCCATCTTTCTTTAGTATATAATCAGCCTGGTAAAAGAGCTCTTTATGGGACTTTTCAACTGCTTTTTTATCTGAATATTTCGATAAAATTGGGATATCAGTTGCTATCTTATCTACGCTGTTTTTCTTAAACTTTAAGTCAAGCCATTCAATATCAACTCTGCTGAAATTGATCTGCTTGTCTATACCTGCTATCTTTGCGTTTTTTCTCGCAAAAACAACAAATTTCATGGAATCATCATACCCAGTGATATTTAATTTTTCCTTGCTTATTTTTTTGTCTATATTTTTAAAGAATTTGTCAAAATCAAGTTTATTCAGAGGCTTTAGCTTTAGAAAGGAAAATTTTTCTTTATTGTAATAGTTGGCAGAAAAATTTGAAACAGATAAAGCAGCTTCTATAGGTATCATCCCAGAACCCATGAAAGGATCAACAAGGGAATCTTTCTTATTGTAATCTGCAATTTTGACTAAAGCATAAGCAATTGTGCCTTTTAATGAAGCAGGATGCATGAAAATCTTATAGATTCTCTTGCTTAAATCAAAACCAGAAAAATCAATTCCAAAATAGCAGTCATTATCTATTATATAAACTAAGAAAGTAATGTCTGGATTCTCTAAATCAACTTTCTGGTTGTATTTCTTATTTTTTTTGATGTTGTTTATTATGAATTCTCCAAATTTCCTTTCAATCTCTGCAGTTGATATCTCATTATTGCCTGTTTTTATACATCTTACTGCAATTTTTAATTCTTTGTCTAACCATTCTGATAAATCAATCTTTTCAGTTTTTTCTTTTCCAATTTTTAAAAAATCATCATTGAATTTAAAATTATTTAATAAAAATAAAACCCTAGATACTGATTGGGATTTATAGCATAATAAGCACAATTCTTCTAATTTTTTTATGGAAAAAACAACGCAACTATCTTTAATTTCAGCCTTTACATTTATCAATTCCTTTATCTCTAAGGCTGCAATATCCTCAATTCCCTTGTCAGTTATTGCCAATGCTTTCATAGTTTGTAGATATAATACTTCATTATAAAAACATATCCAATAATAAGAAAGATTTATTAAAAATAAGATTAAAGTAGTAAATTATAATGGGAATATTTTTTCTTTATGATTGATTTCTTATTCTGCCCTGGTGACCATGAGCCTATCATCACTTATGGGTTGAACTCTGAAGTGAGAATCCTCAGCAATCCGTTCGTACATTCTCCGAGCGAACCTAGATCTTATTGAATCCGAAATCCATTTGTTTATCCGTTTGTGATTGAGAAGTAGTTCAATAACCCGCTGAAAGTATCCCCTTCCCCTCAAAAAAACATCAGCTTGCCACACTTCTATAGCCCCTCTTGCAAATTTACGTAGCTTAACTTCTGCCACTAGGTAATCATGATCATGAACCAGCAAGGTGGGAACAACATATTTTTGATCGAGGTGTCCATTACCTTCTTCATCAAACATATATTTCCTATAGCCTAAGTGTAGCTCCACCCGCATCGAACCCTCAGTATCAACAAATTTTACTTTGTCAGATACTTTAAGTCCCTGACGAAGTTCTCTTTCAATATCTTCAAGACTACTGTGCTCGGTTTGAACTATAATATTAAGCATCCCAATCAGTTGTTTGTATTGGTTTGAAAATTCAGTGAGTCGTGGACCGAGTGGACCCACCCATATTCCGATTCGACCTTTCTTAATCATAAAACGTTTATGAAGAGATTTATGTTTAACAAAAAGCCATCGATAGGCTTTTTTCGTATTCCGTAAAAGGGACTTTGCTGTTTGGATAAGTCCATCAGAATCTTCAATCTCACCTCGGCGGTACATTTGGAATAAAAGATGGACTAATGCTACATCATCGTCAACCATAACTTTAAGGCGATTGAGTAGCTCTTCTATTGTTTTCTGTTCAGCTGACACTTCCATGGCCGTATCAATTCGATGCTCTCCAAGATGCCGTCTGTGTTCCGCGAACCTGCTAAAAATATCTTCAAATACTCTTTCTTCACGAGCTACCTCTGGCAAGAGTTTCATTAATTTTTTTCTTCTGTTGTTTGAAAACATAAACATAATATCCCTAATACGTATTCAATTTATAATAATTACGCTGAAATTGGGGAAATATAGAAACATTTTTATCGAGCACTTCACATACCAAATCAATGCAAAAAATACTGTTAGATACCAATTTTTTACTGATTCCAGCACAATTTAAGGTAGATATATTCTCAGAGATAGAAAGAATATACAGCTTTAGTTACAAGCTGTTTATTTTAGACAAGACAACAGAAGAATTGAAAGATATTATGGAAAACCAGAAAGGGAAAAATAAGGCTGCAGCAAAATTAGCTTTGAAATTAATAGCAATAAAGAAAATAAATATCTTAAAAACAGCCAAAGATATCCATACAGACACTTTAATAGCAGAAATCGCTGAAAAAGGCTATGTAGTGGCTACCCAGGACAAGGAATTAAAAAGAGCTTTAAAATCAAAAAATGTACCCATTATTACATTAAGGCAAAGAAAATATCTGATATTGAGCGAGGGAAAGCTTTAAATAATAAACTTAAATCCTTCTATAAGGTGTTTTTACATGTTTTATAAGATAGAGCTTAAAGATCATATCAGGGTGCCTCCGGATATGTTTAATCTAGATGTAAAAGAGGCAGTCACTAAGAGAATCAAGACAAAGTTTGACGGCTTTATTTCACAGGATCTTGGCATTGTCATAGATGTATCAAGCCTAAAAGAGGTAGGTGAAGGTGTCATAATTCCCGGTGACGGGGCTTCATATTACAAAACAACCTTTGAGCTATTGACATTTAAACCAGAGTTGCAAGAAGTAGTTACAGGCAGAATCAAGGATATTGTGGATTTTGGCGCTTTTATCAATATAGGGCCAATTGAGGGGATGATTCACGTTTCCCAGACAATGGACGATTTTGTAAATTTCAGCAAAGATAAGACTTTAGCAGGAAAGGAAAGCAAAAAAGTGCTGAAGGTAAATGATATATGCAGGGCAAGGATAATAGCAGTTTCATTCAAGGATCCTGCAAATCCAAAATTAGGCTTTACAATGAGGCAGCAAGGCCTTGGAAAACTGGACTGGATTGAACAGGATCAGCAAAAACCAGAAGAAAAGCCAAAAAAAGTCCAAAAAACAGATAAAAAGAAAACAAAAAAATGAAAAAAAAAGCAAGCGAAAATTTTAAAAAACAAAATTTTCTAGCCTTTTTTCCCATGGAAGGTATGATTTAAGATGAAAAAAAAGGTTTGCAAGAAATGTAAAATGTTTGTGGAAGGAGCTCAATGTCTTAGCTGTAAGAGTGACCAGTTCTCTGTAAGCTGGCAGGGAAGACTGCACATCATAGATACAAATAAATCATTTATAGCCAAAAAAATAGGAATTAATGTCAAGGGCGAATATGCAATAAAGGTCAGGTGATTTCTATGGATTTAAAAATTATTGAAAAGAAAGAAGAGCCATTATTATCAAGGACAAAAATAGTTTCAGAAATGAATTTTGAAGCTGCAACTCCCTCATCAAAAGAGGTAAAATCCAAGATCGCTTCTTTATTGAATGCCGATGAAAAACTAATTGTTGTCAAAAATATTTACACAGATTTTGGCTTTAAGAAAGCTGATGTATCTGCTTACCTTTACAAAGATGAGAAGGAGATGGGCATAATAGAAATAAAGCCAAAAAAAGCTGAAGCCAAAGAGAAGAAGGCAGAAACAAAGGAAGAAAAGCCACAAGCTAAAGAAGAAAAACAGAAAGAGAGCAAAGAGGAAAAACCTCAAGAGAAAAAAGCTGAAGCAAAACCTAAAGCTCAAGAAAAACCAAAAGATAAAGCTGAAAAATAATGCCTAAAAAGAAAACAAAACCAAAGAAGCCTATGCAAAGGTGGAAACTCTATCAAGTTTCAGGCAATAAGCTTGAAAGAAAAAACAAATCCTGCCCTAAATGCGGCACTGGCACTTTTTTAGCAGCGCATAAAGACAGGCTTACATGCGGAAAATGCAAGTATTCTGAAATGATTTCTTCTGAAAAGAAATAAATTGATTTTTAAACTTATTTAATCTCACCACAATTTTTATATACATTCTTTTTAAATTTAAGTTAATGGCTAAAATAACAGATTTATTCCCAGTTTCTAAGGCAGAAGTCATTAGAAGATTTTTTGGAGACTATAATCTCCAAGATCAACAACAGTTAAGAAATTTACATCAAAATCTACCTAGATTCAGAGATCAATTAAATGCTGAAGGGGTGGACGATGATGATATTGAAGGAATTAGATTTATTTTGACTCTATTAATGCAAGGTAAAACTCATCCTGCACCGGGAGAATTTAATCCCCATTCCCCAGAATGGAGAAGAATGGGGGGTGGATGGAAGATACACCTTAATGCAAAGTTAAAGCACCATTTTAGTATTTTTATTTGGCTAAGAGAAAATTGGACATTTCATTGGAAATATCTTACTGGGGGTGAACCAGAAGAAAAACCTTTTACAATATATGTTGGGAGTTGGGATGAAATGGAAGTTTTTGCCAGAAAAATCGACAAGGAAATTGGCGATAAATTAGACGGTGCTAAAGGTGATACATTATCTATGGATATAAATGTCATTGGAAAAATTTACTCTAGATTTGAGATTAAGGAATGGAATGAAGCTAGAAATGGTCCATTCCATTATAGGTGGTCTTTTCTTGGTGCGCCTTTGTTTAGGGCTGATGCTCTTACAATAGTTGGAGATCAATCATTACTAGCAAAATATCATTCAGCTGATCGAGAATCAATAAAGCCATTTTGGAAAAGATCAGTGATAGAATTAATAAGAATTTTTGGTGCTTATTTTTATGGGAATCAACAGCAATATGTAAAAAGAGTCAAAATAGAATTTTCTTAATCAATCTCATTTATTCTGAAATATCAACAAATCCTCATTAGTCAATTTTTGTCCCTTTTTGATCTTTTCCTGGATGATCTCTTCCTTATCCTTGATTACTTTTTCTTCTTTATCCTTCCTTATTTTCCGCATTTCAGAATTTATTTTGCCGAAATCCTTAAGCTTTTCTTTCAATAAGCTGTTTGCTTCATGGAACTTTTTCTTGAATTCAAGAAATTTTGAAAACGCTTCATGTTCCCTTTTCTTTAATCCATCAATCTCTTTTGAATTTGAGATCATCCCTTCATGGATTGACTGCGAAGTTGAGGCGTTCACCTGTATTGTATTGTGAAAGACTTCAGCTTCTTCCCTGGTGCTATTGATTTCTTTGCTCAAACTCTTATTTTTTTCTAAAACATCAATCATGACCCTAGAGTCATTTAATTCCTTTTTCAGTTCTTTTATTTTTTTGACTATTGTCTTCTCTTTTTCAAAAGAAATAGCCTCTGTCTCTATCTTTAATTCCAGCTTATCAATAAGCCCTTTTATCTTATAAGGGTCTTGTATCTTATGCTTCTTTATCAGGGATTCTTTTTCTTCAGCAAGCCCTTTTGTTTTAGAAATAGTATCTTTTATTTTTTTATTAAGGGCATTTCTTTTTTCTTTATTTTCTTTGACTTTTTTAGTTAGAGAATCCCTTTTATTCTTTTTATCCTTAATCTGGCTTATCAAATCTTTTATTTTTTTGCCGTATTCCTCTTTTTTATGGAACCATGACTCTTTTTGCCTGTCAAGCTCATTAAGGCTGTCTCTTAAATTATTTATTTCCTTTTTTATTTTACTTAGCTTGCTAAGTACTTCATTCTCTTTTTGCATACTGAGCCACGTTCTCTGTCGAAATCCATCTTAAAATGAAAAAAATCAGCCGAATAGTGATCCTAGACCGGCTGCTGCTTTTTCTTCAGATTTCTTCTCTTCTTCTGGATCTTTCTTTTCAGCAGCTTTGCCTTCTGCTTTCGCTTCTGCAGCTGGGGCTTGCGCAACTTGTGCGACTGGTACAGCGGCTTTTTCTATGGCTTCTTCAATATTAACGCCTTCTAAAGCAGCTATCAATGCTTTGGCTCTGGCATCATCAACTTTTACACCAGCAGATTCCAGCACTTTCTTCACACTTGCTTCATCTACTTTTTGCCCTGCTTTGTGCAGCAACATTGCAGCATATATATATTCCATTTGTATCCCTCCTAGTTGTGTTTAATTATTTTTTTCTTAAAGTACCTTTTTTCATCAGTTCTTTAGTGAGATTTTCTACTTCCTCTTGTTCTGTATCTTTCTTTTTAAGATCGTGAGCGCTTGGTGTTTCTACCTCTTCATTCTTTTTTTGCAATTCTTCAGCTGTTGGAACCTCTTCCTTCTCTTCTCCACCTTTTTCAATTTCGTCTATAATCTGATCAGCTGTAACTTTTTTTCCTTCAGCAAAGTCTTTTGTTTTTCTAACCATATCTTCAACTTTTTTATCTGTATCAGGTTTTTCCTGTTTTTCAGGTTCTTTTTTTATTGGTTCTTTCACTTCTGGTTTTTTTACCTCAGGCTCTTGTTTAGGAACTTCTTTAGGAGCGGGTTCTTCTTTCTTCGGCTCTTCTTTTGGAGCAACTTCTTTTTGAGGTTCTGGTGTTTTAGGTCCTTCTACTTTAGGAATTTCTTTTTTTGGCTCTTCAACCTTTTTTTCTTCCTTAACTTTAGGCTTTTCATCAACTTTTGCTTTTTCCTCTTTAACCTCAGGTTTTGATTGTTCAACTTCTTTCACTTCAGCCTTTGCTTCTTCCTTTGGCTTTTCTTCAGCTTTCACTTCTGCCTTTTCAGGAACTTCTAAATTAACAGAATCTTTTAAACCTAACATTGACCTTTCAGCTTTTGCAAGAAGCTCCTGGACAATACCTTCATCCAGAATTTCCTGGCTTAATCCCAAAGCTTTTGCATCATTGAATGCTTTTCCTATCAATAATGGAAGATTGTCTTTTGTTGTGTATGTAATCTCAAATGCTAAATTGAAAGAATTTCTTGCAGCATTATTGAGCCTGTCAAGATATTCCTGATCATCGATTGTTAAGATATCTTTAGTGTAGATCAATCCATCTTCATAAGCAGCTGTTAAGTCCAGTCCAACTTCCATTGGCTCTATTCCCAGTCTTGTCAGGATCTCTGCTACTTTTGGCTGTATTTGTTCTCCTTGTTTGACAACTACTGTGTCTTCCTTTATGGAAACCTTTCCGTTTTCTACCCCTGCTTTAATGCCGGCCATTCCAAGTTCTCCAATAATAGGGCCTGGAGCAAATCCAGTAGGGCCTTGGTTTACTGATATGTCATTTGGAGCTGTCTGCCCTGCTTTTGCAGGAGCTTTGCTTTTATTTTTCCTAAGTATTCTGCTTAACTTGAATGGGCTGTCTTTTGTGAAGATCAATGCTGGCATTCCTACCAGATGCTCTTGCAGCTTTTCTATGCCTTTTTTCTCATCCTTTGCTTTTTCCAAAGCAATCTTAATAATCCTTCTTTTGGTCATTGCCAAATCTACTTTGCCTCTTAACTGGGCCCTCATTCCCTGCAACTGAGGGGCTGGAAGGTTTTCCATATTTACCGCTCCGATTATAGGATACTCTTTGACAAGCTTCACAATATTGTCTACAATCTTTTTCTTATAATCCGCTACATGAGCCATCTTATTTTTTTACAGTTTTTTTCTTTGATTCTTTTTTATCATTGGAAGTTTTTTTATCTTCTTCTTTTGAAACTTCCTGCTTTTTCTCTTCTTTCTTTGGCTCTTCTACTTTCTTTCCTTTTTCATCATCTTTTACTTTTGCTTCTTTTCCAATAATGACTGCCTTGCCCATTGTCAGTTTCAAATAAACATTTTTTACGTTCTGGTTTTCTCCGGGCAATGAGCCTAATACTGAATTGTAGATTGTAAGAATATTATCAATGACTTCTTCTTCCTTTGAATCTTCTTTTCCAACAGAGCATTGTATGATTGGATTATTTTTTGACATTATCCTCATTGTTTTCTGGAGCTTTTCATTCAAAGGCTTTAGATTTGCATTAGGCGGCACAACACAACCCATCTTAGGGTTTGGCATCTTTCCCCTAGGGCCTAAAACTCTACCGAATGTTGCTGCTACCTTTGGCATTACTGTTGCCTGGGCAATAAAGAAATCATGCTTATTTGCTAATTTCTTGATCTCTTTCTTATCTTTGTATTTTGGAAAATCATCTGCTAATATGGAGCCGCCTAGAATATCTTTTGCCTGTTTTTCCAGTTCAGTGCCAACTAAACCACATACAGAAACTTGTTTTCCTCGGCTATAATGAAGATTAACAAAAATATCAAGCTGGTTTTCCTGCTTCTTAAGATCAAGGCCTCTAAGATTTATGATTAGATCAATACTTTGATTAAAGTTTCTTTTCTGAGAACTCTCCTTTGCTCGCTTTAACGCATCTATTATTTCGTCCTTTTGCATAACCTACCCTCCTACTTGAAGTAGTATAACGGGAATACTTAACACTTGGAATGAAGAAGGGGTATTTAAATGTTGTTGAAAAATAGACTTTGCGCAAATAAAAATAGTTTTGCATAATATTCTAAAATGAGCTTTGGCTTAAACTCTGTTTAAATTGGATTATTTAACTACAATTTCCGTATCATGATACTCCACCCTAATGTCTGGAGTAAGATCTCCTATTTTTTCTCCTCCTACTTTTGCACCACGATTTCGATAAAATTTAAGTGTACCTGGAAATGCTGTTGAGTGTCCCCTAATTGTAACTATTCCAAGTTCTTTAGCACTTTCATTAATTTTATCGAATAGAGTTACAGCAATACCTGTTTTCCAATAATCAGGATGTACATATAATCCACTTGAATATGCACCAGTTCCTGTTTGTAAATCATCGTAATCTTTGTGTGATAAAAACATAGCTCCAACTAATCTATCTCCATCAAATGCAAAAAAAGATGCTATAAGTGGATCAACCATGTCCCATACCCTTTCTGGTTTATATCGTTCAATGATTGCTTCTAGAACTTCATCAGTATAAGTTCTACTTCTTTCATTTGCAAGTGTTGATGAATCTCTAACTATTTCAAACACTTTCTGACCTAGTTCATGGTTTAATTGTAAAGTTGAACCTGCTACATATGTTATTTCTCCCATATAAAATATCAAATATTATCTATTTAAAAATATTTCTATTTTGTAGCTACTAGATAGAAATAATTTCAAAGCCTCTTGATTCGATTTCTTTAGGTAATAAATTAGTTCTTTGATAGAAGTATTCCAAAGTAGATTGATATCACCCAAACCCATAAAAATTGAACCTGGCAGGCTCGCACATTATTCCGATTAAAGCTTCACCATTGATGTTTTTTACTAATCTGTATGAGTTTATGTCATGCACCGAGAAATAGCAGCTCTTGAAAGGGTGGGAATGCAAGGAAATGATTGTTTCTTTTGTGCACGGGATTGCGCGTACGCTTGAGAAGTCTTGAGATAAGATGACTGGAATCTCTATTTTTTCAATTTTATACAGTTTATCTTCTTTATTTCCAACTAAGCAGGCTTTAAACTCATGCTGTTGGTTGTTATTGTAGAATTCCAGTAATTCATCATAGGTATCATTTTCAAAAATAATCAAATCATTGTTTTTTAATGTAATTTCATCATTATTTATTTCATAACTGTTTAATTGAGAAGGGATTATTGAAAGTAAATTAAAAGGCAGCAAATAAGATAAAATAAGGAACAATAAAAATATGGATATAATAAATAAAATTATTTTCTTGATAACTCTAAATACTTTACTTTCTTCCTCTATTTCTGGTTCTTGAATATTTTCATCCTTTTTTTCCATTATTATCCTCATTAATAGGATGTGTTTAAATTATTTTTTACTTTAAACTTCAATAACCTTTATAAATGGCTGCCCTATTACCCAGTTGGATTATTTCTAAAAATGAGAAGAAAAACCAGGGAAGTTAAAGTAGGGAATGTAAAAATAGGCAACAATAATCCAATCCCTATCCAGTCAATGACCACAACAGATACAACTGATGTTCAGGCAACTGTAAAGCAGATCAAGGAATTGGAAGAATTAGGATGCGAAATAATAAGAGTATCAGCCCCAACCATGGAAGCTGCCAAAGCTTTGAAGGAAATTAAAGCTAATATTAACATCCCTTTGGTTGCAGACATTCATTTTGATCATAGGATAGCGCTAGAAGCTGCAAAATATGTAGATAAATTAAGAATAAATCCGGGAAACATAGGGAATGAAGAGAAAGTAAAAGAGGTTGTTAATGCAGCTAAAGAATATTCACTGCCGATAAGAATTGGAGTAAATCTGGGCTCTTTGGAGAAAGACTTGTTTGAGAAACATGGTTATTCAGCAGAAGCAATGGTTGAGAGCGCTTTAAGGCATGTTAAAATTTTAGAAGATTTAGATTTCCATAATATAATTGTTTCATTAAAGGCATCTGATGTCACAAGAATGGTCCAGGCTTATAGGCTTTTTTCAGAAAAAAAAGATTATCCATTACACCTGGGCGTGACAGAAGCCGGAAGTAAGGTTCCCGGAGCTATTAAGAGTTCCATGGGCATGGGAATTTTACTGACAGAAGGCATCGGAGATACAATAAGGGTTTCATTATCTGAAGATCCTAAAGAAGAAGTAAGAGTTGGAAAATTAATCCTTAGGAGTTTGGGTTTGAGGAAGGATGGCGTTGAAGTCACTTCATGCCCAACTTGCGCAAGAACCAATGTGGATGTCATCAAAATAGTTGAAGAATTAGAAAACAAGACAGAGAAAATAAAAAAACCGATCAAAGTGGCAGTAATGGGCTGTGCTGTAAACGGCCCGGGAGAAAGCAAGAAAGCAGACATTGGCGTTGTGGGCGGTGCCGGTAACACTAATTTATTATACAAAGATGGAAAAATAATCGGCAAGCTTGATAAAGACAAGATTGTTGAGACTCTGCTGAAAGAGATACAGGATTCCCAATAGCAAAATCCTTATAAATCAAATAAGATAACTACGTTCTGGTTGGGGATGAAAAAATTAAGTATACTTGATAGTATTACATTTAATGAGTTTATAAAATGAAAATCAGAAAAGCAACAATAAAAGATTCGAAACAGATGTTAGATTTAACTAAAGAATTATTTAGAAATTTTGAAAAACTTGATAAAACTGACAAACTGATTAAAAACTATTTTGGCAGCAAAAGGCAATATAATTATTTATTAAAATCAATGAAAAATAAGAAAAATTGTTTTTTTGTAGCTGAAATCAATGATAAGATTGTTGGATATATCTCTATTTTGGTTTTTGATAATTGGCCAATGTATAAAATAAGAAAAAAAGGGCATTTTGATTTATTGTTTATTAATCCTAAATTTAGAAATAAAGGAATTGGGAAAAAACTTGTAAATGAAGGATACAAATGGTTCAGAAAAAAAGGAATAAAAAACTTTACTGTTACAGCCCATGCTTTAGATATAGGTGCAAATAAATTCTGGAAACATCTTGGATTTAAATCCTATAATATAAAATATGAAAAATGAAAAAACTATCAATTTTAGGTTCAACAGGATCCATAGGCACGCAGACTTTGGATATTGTTAAGAATAATAATTCTGAATTTAAGGTAATGGGATTAACTACTAATCGAAATATTGAACTACTGAAAAAGCAGATTAATGAGTTTAAGCCAGTGGCAGTAGGGGTCATGGATGAAGAAAAAGCTGATTTATTGAAAAAAGATGTGGATATTGAAGTTTATTCCGGGATTGACGGGATTATTAAGATTGCAACTTTAAATGAGTCTAATACTGTTGTTAATTCTTTGGTTGGTTCTATTGGTGTTAAACCTACAGTAGAAGCAATTCAAAGCAAAAAAAATATTGCACTGGCAAATAAGGAAACTTTAGTTACAGCTGGCAGTGTTGTTATGGAAGAAGTTAAGAAAAATAATGTTAATCTGATGCCAATTGACTCAGAACATAGCGCAATATTCCAATGCCTTAATGGAGAGAATATTGATGAAGCAAGCAAGATAATAATAACTGCTTCTGGTGGCCCTTTTAGGGATCATTCAAAAGAGCAGATGGAAAAGGTTACTGTCAAAGAAGCCTTGAATCATCCAACATGGAAGATGGGTAATAAGATTACAATCGATTCTGCAACTTTGATGAACAAAGGTTTTGAGGTTATTGAAGCGCATTGGCTTTATAATTTTCCTTATGAAAAGATTGATATTGTTATTCATCCACAAAGCATAATCCATTCACTAGTTGAATTCAAGGATAATTCGGTTATAGCGCAATTAGGAAATCCAAGCATGAAAATACCGATTCAATATGCTTTGACCTACCCAAAAAGATATAAGACAGATGAGAAAAAACCGGATTTGCTGGAGATAAAGAATCTGAATTTTGAAAAACCAGATTTTGAATTGTTTCCTTGCTTGAAATTTGCATATGATACTGGAATTAAAGGGGGAACTTTGCCAGCTGTTCTAAACGCAGCAAATGAAATTGCTGTTAATGCTTTTTTACAGGAAAAAATAAAATTCCTGGACATTCCAAAACTGATAGAGAAAATGCTCAATGAACACAATATAATAAAAAACCCAGATTTGAACGAAATAATGGAAGTTGATAAGAAAATAAAAGAGAAAACTAAGGAAATCATTGAAAATGAAAATTAGAAAAGCTACTTTGAAAGATTTGAACTTAATTGTTAAAATAAACAGGGAATCAGAAAATGAAGTTGATAAATTAACCAATACAAAAGATTCTGATATAAGGATGGAAATTTATTATTTAATGAAAAATAACAAAGCTGAATATTTCATTCTTGGAGCTAAGGGTTTTATTGCAATTAAGCAGGATTTTGCCGGATATAAAAATTGTGAATTGTACTATCTAATGGTTTCAAAGAAATTTCAAGGAAAAGGTGTAGGAACTAAGCTGATAAAATTTATAGAGAATTATGCAAAAAAGAAGAATTTTAGAGCGATTTACCTTTATACACATCCAATTCATAAAAAAGCTATTAGATTATATAAAAAAAATAATTACAAAAAAATCAATGAATTTCCAGATTATTATAGCAATGGGGATAAATCAAATTTGTTTAGTAAAAAACTAAAATGAACATAGCAATAATAGTTGCAGGCGGAAAAGGAAAGAGGATGCATAAAAGAATCAATAAGCTGTTTCTTTTATTGAACAAAGATCCGATAATATTCTATACATTGAAGACATTCCAGGAGTGCAAAAATGTAAACAAAATAATTTTGGTTGTCAATCCTGATGATAAGGGCAAGTTTCAAAGCATAATCAAAAAAAATAATTTTAAAAAAGTTGAAAAGATTGTGGAAGGGGGCTTGGAAAGACAGGATTCAGTCTATAATGGAATTAAAGCAATTGAAAAAGCAGAGAATGATGATATAATAATAATACATAATGCTGCAAATCCTTTTGTAAATGAAGAGACTATCAACAATTCAATCAAGGCTGCTAATAAATTCGGAGCTTCTGTTGTCGGTTTTCCTGCAAAAGATACAATTAAAGTGATAGAAGATGGAATTGTGAAGAAAACTATTGAAAGAAAGCAATTATGGCAGATACAGACTCCTCAAACAATGAAATATTTTTTAGCAAAAAAAGCTTTTGAAATAGCTTACAGGGATAAGTTCTATGGAACTGATGATGTTTCTTTGGTTGAAAGGATTGGCGGAACTGTAAAGGTTGTCTATTGCCCAAGAGAGAACATTAAAATTACCGACCAGCATGATCTGGCTTATCTGAACAAATTGATTAATGCTTCAAGAATTGGAATTGGCCAAGATTCTCATAAATTTACTAAAAATGAGCCTTTGATTATAGGATCTGTAAAGATTTCAGATACAAATGGTTTTGATGCTAATTCTGATGGAGATGTTTTATTGCATGCTTTGTTCAATGCCTTAAGCACTGCTATCGGGATGAAATCTTTGGGAGTTTATGCAGACTCTATGCTAAAAAATGGAATAAAAGACAGCAAAAAATACATTGAATTCATTCTTGATAAAGTGAAAGAAAGAAGTTATAAGATTGAAAATATAGCAGTGATGCTTGAAGGCAAAAAACCAAAGCTTGATGAGCATACAGATGAAATTAAAACTGCAATATCAAAAATACTCAAGATCAAGAAAGAAAACATAGGAATAGCAGCAACTTCAGGAGAAGAAATGACTGAATTCGGGAAAGGAAATGGCATGCAGTGTTTTGTTGTTGTTAGTTTGATCACTAAAAGCAAGATTTAAAAAATAAAAAAAATACTAAAGAAAATGGTAGAAAATAAAGTTGCATTGTTATTTTCAGGTTATAGTTCTGGGCATCAGTTTGACCATGGAGTCTATGAAGGCATATCACCTATTACAGGTGCTGTTTACGATCGGGCACGTGAAATATTTAGGAGAAGAGGGCAAAGATTTAATTTAGATTATAGGGTTTCTATTGATGGAGATAATGATGTTATTGGCGGCCAATATGCTCTTTTTGTTGCTAAACATGCTTTATTCTCACAATTGAGGGAGAGCTTACAAGGATTTAGATATGCTGCAACCGCAGGCCATAGCATTGGCCAGCATAATGCTTTGGTAGCATCTGGAGCTGTTGATTTTGAACAAGGTATGATTTTAGGTGGGCAGGAAATGGAACACATACAGCATGTATGCATGGATATGGATGGAGGATTGTTAGTATTAAAAGGTCAATTTGGTCAATATATGGACGAAATGGAAAGTGAATTATCTGGGAGAGGGATATTTCCAGCTTTATTCAACTCGCCTAGACAAATGGTTTTAGGGGGATTAAATCCAGGTCTTCAGTATGTCAGAGAGGATATAGATGCAAATTGGGATGGACAAACTAATCCTACAGTAAATTATAGGGAATTTTATTCCATAGGGCCAACCCACACACCATATCTACAAGCAGTAGCAGATTCTCATAAAACTGAAATTGCAGAAGCACAAATATCTGGGGCAGATATATCTCTTGTTGGTAATACTTCTGCTACTCCAATTAGAAATCCAGACGATATCAGGGATGAGCTTTATTCACATCCTACACACCCAGTATTATGGAGTCAATCAATTCGTGAAATGCTCAGCGATGGGATAAGAACTTTCATTGTGGTTGATGTTGGCCAGAATGATTCTGATAGGTGTATGTTAAGAGAATGGATTCACCATATAGATGGAGATGCTCAAGTATGGACAGTAAATAATGGGGCTTCATTAGAACAAGTTGTTAATCAGATAGCTGCTTAGCTAAATAAGCAATATTAATAAATTAAATCAATATTCAAGAAAATATGCTTGTTAAATCTTATGCAAAAGTAAATCTTAGTCTTTATGTTTTTAATAAATCGAATAATGATTACCACGAATTAAGCTCTGTTTTCCATCAAATTGATTTGCACGATTTAATTTCTATAAAAAAAATAAAGAAAAATGAAATAATTATCAAATCCAATTTTAAAGAGATTGAAAATAAGAACAATCTGGCTTACAAGGCCGCTTCTTCGATAAAAAATAGATTTAAGATAAAAGATGGAATTGAAATAAACATAAATAAAAAAATACCTATTGGTTCTGGTTTAGGCGGCGGTTCAAGCAACGCTGCTTCAGTATTAACAGCACTAAATGAAATTTTTAAGTTGAAATTAAACAAAAAAGAATTAACGAATCTAGCATCTAAAATTGGCTCTGATGTCCCTTATTTCATTGAGGGAAAAACATGCCTGGTAGAAGGAACTGGAGATAAAATAAAGAAGATAAATTCCAGTATAAAGCTAAATTTCCTGATAATAAAGCCAAAATTAAGTATTTCGACAAAAGAAGCATATAGTTTATTAGATAAGTATGTGGAAAGTTCAATATTAAAAAATCATTATAATAAAAATTTAATTAATGCTTTAAAACAAAATAATGTTAATATGATAATGGAAAACCTGCATAATGATTTCGAGCCAATAATAATGAAAAAATATCCAATCATAAAAAAAATAAAAAGAGATTTAATGGAAAATAATGCTTTAAACTCCCTAATGACTGGCTCTGGTTCTGCTGTTTTTGGGATTTTTAAGAATAATGAAGATGCTAAGAAAGCATATTCCAAATTAAGGAAAAAATATGATTTTGTTCTTACATCACAATCTTTTTAAATGGAATGAGCATACTTCTTGAGGGGAAAATATGAAAATTACTGTTGCTAAGAATTCAGGATTCTGTTTTGGAGTTAAGAAAGCGATCCAAATAGCTGATGAAGTTGCTTCTGATAATCAAAAGCCTACTTATGTTTATGGGCAGTTAGTCCATAATGAGAATGTGGTTGCAGACTTAAAAAATAAAGGAATAATTTTTGCAGAGAATATAGATGAGATACCTCAAGGATCTGTAACAGTTCTAAGGGCGCATGGAGAACCAGGAACTACATACGAAAAACTAAAAGAAAAATCAATAGTTTCAGGAAAAAACCTTAATGATGCTACATGCCCTTTAGTTACTTTAGTGCATAATGTCGCTAAAAAACTCAAAAATAATGGTTATGAAGTGATTTTGTTTGGTAAAAAAGATCATCCTGAAGCTATAGGGACAAGCTTCCATATCCATGGTGAAAATACTTTTGTTGTAAACAAACCAGAGGAAGCGAATTTAGTCATTGATTACATCAAGAAAAATAATTTTGAAAAAGTAGTTCTGATTTCGCAAACAACGATGTCTGTTGATGGTTACAGGCAATTGATTGAAAATCTAAATAATTTAATGGATGGAAATAAATTCGAAGAGATACATTTAAGCCTAAATGAATTGGATAAGAATTACGGTTATGTTGATACTATATGCAATCCGACAAAGCAGAGGCAGCTAGGCACATATCAATTGGCAAAAGAAGCAGACATAATGATAGTCATTGGCGGATTGAATTCTTCGAATTCTAAAGAATTAGCCCATAAATGTAAAGACCAAGGTGTTGAAACGCATTTTATTCAGTCAGAAGAGCAGCTTGAAAGTGATTGGTTTAAAGATAAAGAGCATGTTGGAGTGACTGCAGGAGCTTCTACACCTGATAAAACAATAAATAATGTTGTTAATAAAATTAAAGAAATCACTTCATAAAGAAGCCTGCTCTTTCAGGGTCAAATTTCCAGTCAGAAGAGACTTTTCCTGTTCTTTTGTAATACTTTACCAGTCTTTTAATCTTTGATTCAGTCAAAGTAAGGCCTCTTTTTCCATCCTGATCTTTGTGGTTTTCCTCTAAATGTTTTCTGATCAATACGGATCTTCTGATTAAAGCTGTTAAATCATCTGGAAAATCCGGCAATAGCTTGTTCTCCTTTGTTATCTCTGTTATGGTTTTTTTGCAGACAACTTTAACACTTGGAATACCATAGCTGTCTCTTAAGACAAGGCCAATTTCAGAAGCGCTTTTTCCATCTTTAGCAAGTTTTGTTATTAAAAGCTCAATCTCTTTTGGCTTGTATCTTAGCCATATTGGAGCTGCCTTCTTAATGGGCTTTGTAGACCCTGATTTTCCTTTCTTCCTTGAATGCATTCGTGCCATTTTTAGTATTGTTAATGATTTAGTCTTTTATTTTTAATCTGACTCGCTAACGCTCGTCAAATTCTAGGCTCGCCACATTGCTCGCATTAATTATTACTGGAGAAATTAGTTCTTCATCCAGTATAGTTGAGCTTTCACCTAACTATCTCTTGATGGTATTGGGATTGTTATTTGATTTATAAATCTTATGGAATATAATAGCCCCACCAGGATTCGAACCTGGGTCCCCAGCTCCAAAAGCTGGAATGATTGGCCACTACACTATGGGGCTGTGGAATTAGAGTTTACATAGTAAATTTATAAAATTATCCAAAAATTGAGAAAAATATTTAAATTTACTTTGTTAAATTAGGTAATTATGAGAAAAATCTTAATTTTATCCTTGTTTCTTATTATCTTTATTTTAGGCTGCAGTAAAGAAGAGGCTGTTTCTGAACCAATAATCACTGCAGATGTTATAGAATCAGCAGAAGAATTTGAAGATATTACAAAAGAGGTAACAAATGATGCAATCACAGTAAGGCTATGCCATGATACCGATAATGGGATTGTAAGGTGGGTTAATGGCAGTATTTTTGGTTTTTACCATAATTCCTCAAGATTTGAATTTAAGGATTATTGCGAAGACAAGAATTTT